>OIZE01000203.1_pt1 | contig 56130 bp, 97 predicted proteins | sample 1588421 | NCBI WGS metagenome assembly OIZE01 (sample SAMN03283251) | human gut metagenome | biome: human-associated habitat; material: feces | host: Homo sapiens | place: USA | collected 2013 | reverse complement strand
CGGTACATATCATCTAGTTTTTTCTTAACAATTTTCATGATTTTCTCCTCTTTTTGTCTATTTTTGGGTATAAGAAAAGCTGCATAAACGCAGCTTTCATTTTTTTATTATTCACTAAGTGCTGCTTTTAAGCCTTCTTCAATTTCTTTTGCAGACATTACATTCTTTAATCCAACAACTTTAGTTCCACGTTTCTTTGAATCTTCAAACATAGGAACAAAGTTTTTTGAACACAATACGATATCATAATTTCCAGCAGCTGACTTTCCTTCACTCACTGCACAGTGATGAATTTCTTGTACATCAAGTCCCATCTTTTTAGCCACTTTTTCAACATTTAATTTAATCATCATGCTTGTTCCAGCACCATTGCCACAACATACTAATAATTTTAATTTTGCCATTGTAATTTCTCCTTTTATTCAGCACTTGCTGCTTCTACTTTTTCTAAATATGCATCATAATCTTCTGTAATTAAGAAATATGTATCTGGGTGTTTACGATATTGCAATTGTGGAATTGCCACCAAAATCAATACTACGATTCCTACACCTACGTATCCAGCATATTTCATGATTACTGTAAAGATTGGCCATACTGTTGCCCAGTCAAACATTCCTAGATATCCTCCATATTGGCTTAATCCTACCCAGCCAGCAATTAAAGCAGATCCGAATACTTGAATTAAACCAGAAATAAATGGAAGAAGCATAGCTGCTTTGATACCACCACGATTATCTGCATATACTGCAATTACGGCGTTATCGAAGAATACTGGAACGAATCCTGCGATAACCAATGTTGGTGAATGCATCAACAATAAAGCACCAATAGCTAAGAATTGTCCTAAAGCACCCATTAAGAATCCTACTGTTACAGCGTTTGAACTACCAAATCCAAATACAGCGGCACAATCAATACCAGGAACAGCTCCAGGTAAAAATGAATTTGAAATACCTTGGAATGAATTTGTAAGTTCTGTAACGAAGGTACGAACACCTAATTGTAAGATAGCTAGATATACCGCAAAGTTAAACGCTGTTGTCATAGTATAGAAGAAGAAGTTTTGTGTTTCTGCGATAAATCCAGCTTCAACTAAATAATCCTTTCCTAACACCATTAAAATAGCACCGAAGAATAAGAACATCAAGATAGATGTTGCAACCATATTTTCATTAAAGATAGATAAGAATCCTGGGAATTTTAAATCATCCAAACGTTTTGAATTTTCACCCTTCATCTTTTTAGCAATACTTCCAAATAATGCGATACCAAACATTTGTTGGTGAGCAATCGCAAAACCTCCACCTTCAGTTAATTCCTGCGTAATTTCTACTGTTAAGTTTGAACCAACAGCCCAATACAATCCTAAAATCAATCCCATAACAATTAGAATTGGTGTACTTCCTAATTTAGGGAAGCAGAATAGAATCAGCCAGAATGCTGTTGATGCTTGTTGCATCTGTACATGACCTGTTGTAAATACAGCACGCATCTTTGTCCATTTTTTTAATCGAACTAAAACCAAGTTCATAATAAATGCGATCAACAATAAGATCATAACTTGAGAGAAAGTTCTTCCAAATTGTTCCTGTAAACCTTCTGTAACAGCGTTTTGTCCAAAATATGGATCAATAACCATTGCATGTAAATTGAAACGATCTTTTAATCCAACTAAGATAGGTCTAAAGTTTCCTACTAAGCCAGAAGAACCTACACTTAAAATCATGTATCCTACTGTGGCTTTAATAAATCCTGCAAATGCATCGTAAATTGGTTTTTTCAATAAGATGTAACCGATAAATACGATCAAACCGATAAAATATGCGGGTTGCGTCAAAATATTTGTCGCAAAAAAGTCCCATACTGTCATTATTATATTCATTTTACTCTCCTCATATATTATTCATATTGATTAGCGATTTCTTCTAAATCACCTTTTGTTTTTGCATTCATCAATGCTTCAACGATATCCTCATTCATCAAAGTATCCATTAATGATTGTATATTTTGAATATGCTGATCATGGTCAATTGCTGCTAAAGAGAAGAACAATTTTGCCTTTTTATCTGGATCTTCTGGATCAAAATCAACTTCTTCTTCCACCTTCATAAATGAAATAGCTGTTCCATTACATCCTACTGCTCCTTCTGTTGAGTGTGGCATCGCAATACCTGGAACAATCACAATGTATGGTCCATATTTATTCACACATTCAATAACAGCTTCTACATATTCATTTTCTACTGTATTATCCTTTAATAAAGGTGCATAGCTTTGTCGAATGGCATCTTGCCACGAATCAACTTTCTCAACAAAACAATAGTGTCCTTTTTCAACAATTTCTTTCAACATATTCATTACCCTTTCTTATAAAACTGATCGATATGGAACGTTTGGTTCCTCTTCAAAACAATCCTCAAATCCTCTACGATAGTGATATTGACGTTTTGCCTTGTCTGTTGGATATACATATTTTCCACCTACATCCCAAATGAATGGATGGAATTTGTAATCTAGCACATCTTTCTTATAATTATATAACAATTCGATTTCTTTTGGGTCTGCTTTAAAGTTAGTCCAAACATCATAGTGAATAGGAATCACTACATCTGTTCTTAAAGCTTCAGCCATACGCAAGATATCAACACTTGTCATTTTGTCTTGCATTCCAACTGGATTTTCTCCATATGATCCAAACGCAACATCGATATCATAATCTTTTCCGTGTTTTGCATAATAGATTGAATAGTGAGAATCACCTGAATGATAAATATTTCCTCCCGGTGTTTTTACCAAGTAGTTTACAGCTTTATCATCCATATCTGTTGGACACTTTCCACGAAGATCTTCACGATCTGCTCCTTGTGAATCAGTTGTAGTAATACAAGTACGATCGAATGAATCTAAGGCAACAATTTCAATATCCTTAATTTTAATTGTATCTCCAGGTTTTACTGTAATACAACGATCAGCAGGAACGCCCCATTTTTGCCACAATTCAACAGATTTTTTAGGACCAATAAATGGCACTGGAATTTCATTTCCATTTTCATCCACTGTAGTCATTCCTGACTTTAATACGTGACTTGCATATTCCGCAGACATGTGATCTTGGTGATAATGTGTAGCTAATACTGCATCCACTTGCTTAATTGCGAATGGATCGATCACAAATGGTACGGCTCTTAAATTTGGCTGCATATTTCTACATCCACACATATTAGCCATTTGATGACCAACTTTCATTTTTCCATCACCATGAGTACGTTTACCATTACCTGCCCACAAGTCAATTGTAATGTTTGCACCACCAGGTGTTTTAAACCAAATACCTGTACATCCTAGCCACCACATTGCGACAGTGCCAGGCTTAACTTCTTCATTTTCAATTTCTTCATTCAACCAAGTACCCCATTCTGGGAAAGTTGACATGATCCAAGAATCTCTTGTAATTTCATCTACTTTTGACATTTTGTTTTCCTCTTTCTGTTTTTTTTACCATGGTTTTTTGACACTCAAATCATAGTTCATTAAAAGCATAAAAACAATCGGATTTTATGTTCGTTTTATTATTTTTATGATTATTTAATCGTTTACATATTCTTTATGTTCATTTATACGAATTTTTAGATTGACTTTTACGTTCTTTTTAAATACAATGAGCTTAAAGAAAGAAGGTAAACTATGAAATCATTAGAAAAAATGTCCTTTTCCCAAAATGCTCAACAAATCATATCTTACGCATTCTATATTCTATTTGCAGGTTACAGTATTTATAAGATTATTCAAACTGAATTCATTTCCACTAAAGTTTTATTTATTTTATTATTAGCCGTCATCTTAGGCATTGCGCTATATTCCGAACACTTAAAACATTTATATAGGAATACAATCAAAACAATCGCATTTGATTTAGATCCAGAAAAAGCTAACAATGAATTTAATACATTATTAAAAAAAGACGTATTTCACGCCTATAATAATGATAAGAAAATATTTGATACTTTATATTATATAGATCAAATGGAATATAAGAAATGCTTGGAACATATTGAAGAAAACTCAAAGTTTTTCCACAGTTCAATTGATCAGTTATTGATCTATCATTACACAAAGTTCTATTGTTCATTTATGTTGAATGATTTAGATTGTGCAAAACAAGAATATAATAAATTAGAAAGAATGCGTAATACAAAAGTTAAAGGCACAAAGGTTTCTCCATTATTTAATTGGGAATTTATGGATGCCATCTACTTAGTATCAAGAAAGGATTATAAACAAAGTCTGAATGTATTTAAATCCGTAAATACAGAGAATATGAACCCAAGAGAAAAAACACAATATTATTATCAATTTGCGATGTTATGTAATAAAATAAAAGAAAAGAGTCTCAGTGAGAATTATAAAAATAAAATAATAACATTAAAAGGGTTAAGCAACACATGTAAAAAGGGAGAGATTTTATGAAAATGACAAAAGAAGTCGTAGATAAGCGACGAAAAAATATCATGAAAAAAATACAGGTCAAAGGTAGTGTAAACGTGGAAGAACTGGCTTCAGAATTGAACGTAACACCATTAACAATTCGTAGAGATTTACAATATTGGGAAGATATGGGAGCTATCGAACGCTTTTATGGTGGGGCAAAACTTGTTCAAAATTTTGTTGAAAACGACGTAGATCCAAATGAAGCTTATAAACATGCGATTGCCAAGTATGCCGCTACATTTGTAGAAGATGGAGACACAATTTTCATCAACACAAGCTCAACTGCATTATTAGTTATTAAATACATTGTAGGTAAAAGGGTCACAATCATCACAAATAACGGAAAAGCTATTTTCTGTGATCATGACCCTAATGTACAAATTGTAATGACTGGTGGCGAGCTTCGTTTTCCTAAAGAAACAATGACCGGTGATTTTGCCTTAAATAATCTTCAAAGAGTCAAAGCCAATAAAGCTTTCTTAGGATGTAACGGTTTTGATAGTGAAGTAGGAATGAGCACAGCCATTTTATCTGAAGTAACTATCAATGAAGCCATGATTTCTAGATGCAGCGGTGAAGCCTTTATTCTTGCGGATGCGACAAAAATTAACTACGTACATCAATTTGTAGTCGCAAAGCCAGATTCATTCGCATATCTTATTACAGATACTCGCGTACCTACCGAACAGATTGAAGAATTTGAACAAAATAATATTCTTGTTAAACAATTAAACCCACTACTTAGCTACAAGAAATGAGAAATCATTTCTTTTTTTAAACCAACAACTCTAACTGATACTCCATTAAACACTCATTAGTTTCATAAACAGTCTTATGATTCTCAATACAATATATCAATAATGCATCTCTTTTTACCTTTGGATACAGCATTCCGTTATTCGATAACGACAATAAGTTATTTGTCACACGCAAATCTAAACCTAAGCCTAAACTTAACTGAATCACCTTATCTTTGTTGGGAACCTTTGAACCATCAAAGATTTGATATCCATAATTTCTTTGGATCGTTGTCTTCGATAATACTTGCGCTTTAGACATATGCTTAATATCAATGATATGATTTAAATACTCTGAAAAAGTTAAATCATCTAGACTTTCCATTAAAGTGTTTAATCCATCACTCTTTGTTTCTTGAATTGTTTTTAATAATTGATTTGTCTCTGCCATAATACTTATAATATACACAAGAAAGAGCAATTTATGAAGACTTTAGAAATAATTAAACAAAATAATGACAAGACCATTTCATTGGTAGAACACGAAACAACACATACTAAATATATCCAAAAAGAACTAAACTACTACGATAAGACTCTTTATCAAACAATTCAAAAGATTAAGAATCCATATCTACCTAAAATCTTCGTAATCCAAGAAAATGACAATCATTTAACTTTAATTGAAGAATATATTGAAGGAAAAACGTTGGATCAACAATCCTTCTCAAAAGATGAAGTTAAAGATATAATGCATCAATTATGTGAATGTTTAGATACATTACATAAGTTAAATCCACCTATCATCCATCGTGACATTAAACCAGAAAATATTATTTATCACGATAACAAGGTGACACTCCTTGATTTTGGGATTGCTCGTTTTCTAGATTCCAAGAAAAGTAAAGATACACTTATTTTAGGCAGTGTTGGTTATGCAGCACCTGAACAATTTGGTTTTCAACAATCCAATCCACAAACAGATATCTATGCCTTGGGTAAATTAATGAACTACTTATTGAATGGTTCTTTAGAACATCAAAATAATATTCCATTGGATTTAAAACAGATTATTTTAAAGGCAACACAACTAGATTATAAGAATCGCTATAATTCGGTTAAAGAAATGGATCTAGCCATTCAACAAAAACTAGTTATTATTCCACCACTTAATAATGACACATTCAAATCTAAGATGATCAGTTTAGCATGGATTGTATTTACACTTATAATTGTGGTCGATATGGAGCCAGGGGAAACCATTAAAAACAGCTTTATTAATAAACTGAGTTGTTTTGTGTTTATCTATTTTGGTTTATTCCTTTACTACAACAAGAATTTATTCCATAAACACATGTCCAAAGTCCCTTGGCCAGTACTCTATTCCTTCATTCTATTTTTGTTTGTATGTTTAGACGTATGGTTTTTTATGTGGATTGATTCCCTAATTTAAATGTATGCTCATGGCATACCAAACATCTTTATATATTTCTTATACTAAAGAAAAAGAAATAAGGAGTATATATGAAAAAGGTTTTAAAAGTATTTTTAACAGCCGCTATTGTCTTATCGGCAGTCGCATGTTCAACAGCAAATGATAAAGAAACTAAGACTAAAGAAACAAAAGAAAAAATAGTAGAAACAAAGGAAGATACAAGTGTTCCAAAAGAGTATCGCAATGCGCTACGTAGCGCAAAAACTTATAGCGATATGATGCACATGTCCAAACAAGGTATCTACGATCAATTAACGTCGGAATATGGAGATCAATTTGATGTCGAAACCGCACAATATGCGATTGATAATCTGAATGTAGACTATAAGGAAAATGCATTAAAATGCGGAGAAAACTACAAAAAGACGATGCATATGTCAAAAGCTCGAATCTATGATCAATTAACTTCTGAAAACGGAGAAAAATTCACTTCAGAAGAAGCACAATATGCGATTGATAATATTAAGGGAGACTATTTAGAGTCAGCCTTAAAATCTGCCAAAAATTATCAAGAAACTATGAGCATGTCAAAAGATGCCATCTATGATCAATTAACTTCGGAATATGGAGAAAAATTCACAGCTGAAGAAGCACAATATGCGATTGATAATTTAGATGAATAATCCTATACTAAAAGCATGAAACTCGCTATATTATTTCCTGGAATTGGATATCACACGGATAAACCATTACTATATTATTCAAAGAAGATATTAAAGAATATGAATTATGAACTCAAAGAAATTCATTTTAAAAACCTAGACTTTGATTTAAATAAATCTAAAGATGAGGCGTATAAACAAGCCAAAGACCAAATTCATAAATTCGATTTAAAAGCTTATGATTCCATTCTCTTTATCTCAAAAAGTATAGGTACTTACTGTGCAGCTAAACTTGCCCATGAATATAAGTTAACTGCCAATATCTATTTCACACCATTAGATTTTACTTTGGAATATCTTCAACAAAAAGATTTAGTGTATTCTGGAACCAAAGATCAGTGGGCTAACTTCGATAAGATTGAACACTATTGTATTTATCATCTTATTGAATTTCATAGTATTGTTGATGGGAATCATTCTTTAGAAACAGGAAATATTCAAACAGATATTGAGAATCTGAAACAAATCATGTATCGTGTAGAAACATTTATCCACAGCTTATAAGGCTGTGGATATTTTTAATTGATCTTTTAAACGCTCAAAATAATTCATTTGAAATTGAATACGATCTAGCCATAATGTTTGTGCCGTCTTTGTTGTACACTCATAAGAAGCATATTCATTCAATGTTTGTAACATAGACTCCACATATTGAATCTGTACATCTATTGGTTGTTTACTAAACTGCACAGCTTCTAACGTTTCATATAAGCGATAGGCGCCTACACGATCAATATTATCCGCTTCTTGTACACTCAGTGTAAACGCATTATATTCCCCATCAAAATCCGCTTTTAAATCTACATGAATCGCAATGGCATAACATATATCATGAATACGCTCTTTAGGATAGTCAATCGATTCAAGAAATATACGCACCATTTTACCAGATACCCTTCCATGATTTTGCCACTCATCCTGTGTTTTAAAAGGTGTACAATAACTCACATCATGCAACAAACACGCAATCATTAAATCTTCTACATTCAACCCTTCTTTTTCAGCAATTTCCTTTCCAATATTTGCGACACGATACGAATGAGCCAAACGATATGTATCCTTTATTTTCAATTTCAAATAGTCTTGAACCTTAACTAAGTACTCCATATATTCATTATACTATTTCTTTCAGAAAATTTCTGAAAAAAGCTTATGTTCATGGTATGATATATGAAAGGAGTTTTTTATTATGAAGTTAAATGTCGATTTAGAAAATCATTCATATCCAATATATATTGAAAGAAACGCAATTCAAAAAGTACATGAATATATTCCTGTATCAAGAAAAATTGCGATTATCACAGATACAGGTGTGCCTGAAAAATGGGTCAACATCGTAAAAGAACAGTGTCCTGATTCTTTTATATGCACCATTCCGCAAGGTGAACCATCCAAATGTTTTGATCAATATAAAAATCTTTTAGAAGAAATGATTTCACACAACATGTCTAGAAAAGATGCCATTATTGCGGTAGGCGGTGGTGTTGTCGGAGATCTTGCAGGTTTTGTCGCCGCTAGCTATATGCGCGGCATTGATTTCTACAACATCCCAACAACTGTATTAAGCCAGGTTGATTCAAGTGTAGGCGGAAAAGTAGCTATTGATATGGGTTCCTACAAAAACATTGTAGGAGCATTTTGGCAACCTAAAACCGTTATTATCGATCCAAACGTATTATCTACACTTTCTCTTCGTCAACAACACAATGGATTATGTGAAGCTTTAAAAATGGGACTCATTTTAGATGATCATTTAGTCTCTCTATTTGAACAAGAAACAATAGATATCGATGCGATTATTACGCGTTCCATTGAATTAAAGCGAGATGTAGTTCAACAAGATGAAAGAGAAAGTAATCTTAGAAAAATTTTAAACTTTGGACACACCATTGGACACGCCATTGAATCTGCATATGGATTAAATACATATCTTCATGGAGAATGTGTGGCGATGGGTATGTTATTCTTTATTGAAGATAAAACATTAAAACAACGCGTATTAAACATATATAAAAAGCTAGATTTACCTCAAGTACCAAACTATGATACTTCCACATTATTAGAATATGTAACACATGATAAGAAAAGCAGTCATAATACAGTATCTACCGTTTTAGTTGAACAATCTGGTTCTTACATCATCAAAGAACTTTCTTTTAAAGAAATACAAGAAGTATTAGAAAGAGGACCTTATGAAAAATAATTTTGGTACAAATATATCTTGGACATTATTTGGTGAAAGCCATGGTCCTGCCATTGGTATTACGTTAGATGGTCTTCCTGCTGGCTTTAAGGTGGATATGGAACAAATCAAATCTGACATGGATAAACGTAAGGCAACAGGTAAAATTTCAACACAAAGACACGAAGCGGATGAAGTGCATATTCTTTCTGGAATGTATAATGGCTATACAACAGGTACAGCTCTTACCATTCTAATTGAAAACCAAAACACAAAGTCAAAAGACTATTCTGCTTTTCATGGAAGATTGCGTCCTGGACATGCTGATTTTACTGCCTTTGAAAAATACAACGGATATCAAGACTATCGTGGTGGCGGACACTTTTCTGGAAGACTTACCGCATGCATTGTAGCTGCCGGAAGTATTTGTCGACAAATTCTGAAATCACAAGGCATTGTAATTGGATCACACATTGAAAGCTTATATACGCTATCGGATATACCTTTTAGTCAGGACTCTCGTGTTTTAGAAAAACAAATTCAAGAAGTCAATGATAAAACATTTGCGGTTATAGATGATCAAGTCAAAGATCAAATGATTCAAGAAATCGAAAAAGCGGCTGCTGAAGGTGATTCATTAGGTGGTATTTTAGAAACTGCCATTATAGATCTTCCTACAGGACTAGGAGAACCTTTCTTTGATTCAGTAGAAAGCATTTTATCGCACTTAATTTTCTCTGTACCAGCCGTTAAAGGCGTTTCCTTTGGCGAAGGATTTGGCTTTGCGAAACTTAAAGGTTCTCAAGCCAATGATGCCTTCCGTTTTAATGATAAAATTGAAACCAAGACAAATCACAATGCCGGAATCAATGGCGGCATCACAAATGGTATGCCAATTTTAATCCATACTTGTATTAAGCCAACACCATCGATTTTTAAAACACAAGAATCTGTGGATTATCTTTCAAAAGAAAACGTGGATCTTAAAATTCAAGGAAGACACGACCCATGCATCTTGCACCGAGCAAGAATTGTTGTGGATAGTGTAGTTGCGTTTGGTTTATTAGATTTATATATGTCTAGGCTTGCCATTAAGCCACTTCAGGGGGATTTTGAATGAAAGTAAAAGTAACACCAAGTAAAGTACATGGAAATGTAAAGATACCCGCATCCAAATCTATGGCGCATAGAGCATTGATTTGCGCCTCATTAAGTGATGGTACAAGTCTTGTTTCTAATGTCACAAACTCAAAGGATATTGAAGCAACCGTTGGCTGCATGAAAGCTTTGGGTGCTATAATTAAACAAATCGATGAAACTACATATGAAGTAACAGGCACTAATCTTTTTAAACAAGAAGGAAGTATTACGTGTAATGCGAATGAATCCGGTTCTACTTTACGCTTCTTGATTCCACTTGCTGCATGTACAAATGCCAAAGTTAAATTTTTAGGTCAAGGAAGATTGCTTCAAAGACCTATGGATGTATATGCGAATGAATTTAAAAAACAAAACATTGAATTTAATCAATCCGATAAAGAAATCATTGTGAGTGGAAATCTACAAGCAAAAGACTATGTTGTACAAGGAGATATTTCAAGTCAGTTTATTACAGGCTTCATGTTTGTCCTTCCATTATTAGATCAAGATAGTACACTTACAATTACTGAGCCTTATGAATCAAAGAGCTATGTAAATCTTACGATTCAAATGTTATCGAAATTTGGCATTGAAATTTTGGAAACAAGTTCAAATTCATATTTAATAAAAGGAAACCAACACTATAAAGCACAAGACGTTTCTGTTGAAGGAGACTTTTCTCAACTAGCATTCTTTGCGGTATTAGGCACTTTAAACAATACTCTTTCGTGCTCCAACATGGACATGTCAAGTAAACAAGGAGATAAGGCAATACTAGATTGTATTCCTAGTTATACAAGTAACAAGGATACTGTCACGTTCGCAAAAAAACAGCCGATGCCACAAATCATCGACTTATCCAACTGTCCAGACCTAGGTCCAATTTTATGTGTCTTGGCCAGCTTCACAAATGGTGAAACCAATATTGTGAATGCAGCTCGTTTACGCATGAAAGAAAGTGATCGTATTCTAGCTATGGAAACAGAATTAAAAAAATGGGGTGTAGATATTACTTCTACATTTGATTCCATTCAAATTCACGGTAAAGAACACTATAAATCAAATAATACAGTAGAAATCTTTGGACATAATGATCACCGTATTGTTATGGCAATGACGGTATTTGGATTATGTGCAGGTTCCGAATGTATTATCGATGATGCCCAAGCCATCACAAAGAGTTACCCTACTTTCTTTGAAGACATTCAAAGCTTAGGTGGAAAGGTTGAGATTCTATGACAAATATTGCGATTATAGGACTTGGATTAATGGGAGCGAGTTTTGCGAAGAAACTAACACGCTTAAACTACAACGTCTATGGTATTGATGTATCTCAACAAACCATTGGTAAAGCCAAAGAATTAAAAATCATCGTAGATGGTAGCACAAATCCTTTAGATGTCATTTCAAAGTGTGATACATTTATCTTCTGTTTATATCCAACTAAAATTCTTCCTTGGATTGAAGTCTATCAGAATGATATTCCTAAAAATTCATTATTAATGGATATTAGTGGTGTAAAGACAAATATTGTCAAACCCATCCAAGATGTATTACGAGAAGATCTTGAATTATTAAGCATTCACCCCATGTGTGGTAGAGAATCTCGTGGTATTGAATTTAGTGATGAAACGATTTTTAAGGGTTCAAACTTTATTCTTGTTCCTACTCAAAAGAATAAAAATGAAACAGTTGAAGCTGTAAAAGAATTAGCTAATAAGATGGAATTTGGTAGAATCTGTACTCTATCCATTGAAGAGCATGATAAAATGATTGGCTTTTTATCTCAATTAACCCATGTCATTGCGGTATCTTTAATGAATACCCATGACAATGCACATCTTGTAGAATATACGGGAGATAGCTTTCGGGATTTAACTCGTATTGCGAAAATCAATGAAGATTTATGGACCGAATTATTTATCATGAATAAAGATATCTTATTAGATGAAATCAACCAGTTTATCGATTCGATCTCTCACTTTAGAGATTCTTTAGAAAAAGAAGATACACAAGAAATGAAACGCCTATTCATTCAATCCACAAAGCGTAGAGATAAGTTTAATAAAACCGATGCGAAGAAGAGATAATGCTCTTCTTTTTTTACACTTTTTTTGGCATAATAAAAAGTGGAGGTTTTACAAATGAAAACGAATACATTAAAAAGCTTTTTAACTATCACACTCGCCATGTTCATCATCAGTGTCGCCATATATTTCTTCTTAATTCCTAGTGAAGTTATCACTGGAAGTGTTACTGGTTTAGCTATGGTTTTAGCTAAAATCACAAGCCTATCTATTTCTACACTTACCTTTGTGATCAACGTCTTATTGTTGATTCTAGGTATCGTTCTAATTGGTAAAGAGTTTGGTGCAAAAACGATTTATGCCTCTTTGTTATTACCTTTATTTCTAGCTGTATTTGAAAAAATTTATCCAAATAACATGTCTTTAACACAAAATGCTGTTTTTGACATGGCTACCTATACATTGATTTTAGCATTTGGACAAACCATTCTATTTCGTGTAAACGCATCGAGTGGTGGAACGGATATTATTGCGAAAATTATCAATAAATATACACATATGGATCTAGGCAAAGCTTGTACATTAGTCGGTCTACTCATTTGTACAACAAGTCTAATTGTATATGATATTGGCGCTTTAGTGGTTGGTGCATTGGCAACCCTAGCCAATGGTCAAGCTGTAGATTATTTTATTGATGGTTTTAATAAGAAAAAGAAGATTTGTATATTATCCAAAGAATATGAAGTCATTCAAGATTATATAATGAACACATTAAAGCGTGGTGTTACTTTATATTCGGCAAAAGGTGGTTATGATAAAACAGAGCATACAGAGCTTGTCACAATCATGGCTACAAATGAATATAAAAAGTTACTATATTATCTTCAAGAAAGTGATATTGAAGCTTTTGTAACAGTATCAACAGTTAATGAAGTCATCGGTACTTGGAACACTAAGAAAAATCGCATTTAAAAGGACTCAGCCTCATAGTTTAATTGCACTTTCGATAATCCTTTTTGTATTCGAAATGGATTGTGAGATTTTGTTTTTTTAATATACAAAAAGACTGTAGCGGCTCACATATCGCTACAGTTTTATTATTTATATTGAACTTTTATTAGAAGTTTGTCTAATTGATCGCCTTTTTCCAATTTAGAAATACGCTCATCATTAACAACTATCATCATCGTAATCATATTATAGCCTTTTTCTTCAATCATTTCTTTATCGAAACATACAATAGGCTGACCTTTATTCACTCTATCATTTATATTCACTTTCTTAACGAATCCTTCGCCTTTTAATTCGACTGTATCCAATCCAACATGAATCAATATTTCAATACCATCCTCTGATTGAATCCCAATCGCATGAAGACTATCTTGAATCATAACAACTCGTCCGTCAATAGGTGAAATAATTTCTCCATTACTAGGGTTGATTGCGATTCCATCACCTAGTAATTTGTCTGCAAAAACTGAATCAGGAACATTTTCAATAGGCACAATGTCTCCTTGCGCACATTTAAAGATTTCTAATTCATTAACTTTCTTTCTAAAAAACATTATTGACTCACTTTCTCTACGTATTCTTCAAAATCACTTTTTATAACTGTCACTTGTGGTCCATAAATGATTTGAATTCCTTTACCCTTTTTATCTTTAACAAACAAGGATATTAGAATAGCACCAAAATTAGTGATTACTGCTTTCATTCCTTGTTTATTCACGATTTCAAACTTGTAAACTTCTTTACCCGATGGATGTATTCCAAATACTTCTTTTTTAACGCTCATGAGCAATAATCTCGTTCACTACTGAATCTTTGATTGTTACATTTTCTTTTTCTAATTTTTCAATTGTAGACTTAAATTGTGGTAAATAATTCTTATGTGCAATCAACAATTCATCTAAAACACGCTTTGCATTTTCTCCTGATGGAATCAATTCATTTAATGTAAATGCTTCAAGTGCCAATCCATAATTACCAGTAACTGCGGCTTCGATTGTACACTCTTCCATTGCTTTCATGCATTGAAGCCATCCTCTTTGTGCACTTGGTAATTTTCCCCAAGCAACAGGCATTGCTCCTTTTGCCCCAATATAGCAGCTTACTTCAACTATTGAATCTTCAGGCAATTCTGGAATTGCTCCTCTATTTTTTGTGCTAACAACCATATGAGTCTGCTTATTGTTATAAATCGCATTGATACATTCGCACGCTGCATCGCTGTAATAAGCACCACCACGTTTTGATAACTCTTCTGGTTTATGATCTAAATTCGGATTTTTATATAATTCAAACAATTTATTTTCTGTTTCTTTTACTTGTTGACCACGAGTACCAATTGTTTCATATTCCATCAAACTATGCTCTAACATTTCTTGTTGACGATAATAATATCTATGATATCCACAAGGAATCATATTCATTTCTCTGATTTGTTCTCCAAAGAAAGGAACGTTATTGATGTTTGCTGGAAGACCAACATCTTTTCCATCCAACATAGCATCAATTACTTTACTTGTTAATTCATTTCCATCTTTATCATATACTTTGTGCCAATGAAAGTGATTTAACCCTACGAATTGATAAATCAACTCATTTGGATCTACATTTAATGCAATAGGCTCTTTCATCATAGCAATCGTTGGAACATTACATAAACCAATACAACGATCCCATTTTCCGTATTTAATAACTGCTTCAGTTACCATTCCACTTGGATTTGTAAAATTAATTAACCATGCATTTGGACATAATTCTTTCATATCCTCTACAATATCAAGAATTACAGGAATTGTTCTAAATGCTTTAAAGATTCCACCAGCTCCATTTGTTTCTTGTCCTAACATTCCATAAGACAAAGGAATTCTCTCATCTTTAATTCTAGCTTCCAATAAGCCTACTCTAAATTGTGTTGTCACAAAATCCGCATCTTTTAATGCTTCTCTACGATCAAAGGATACATGTACCTTTACATCATAACCTGCTGCATCCCACATACGTTGTGACATTTTGGCATCAATATTCACTTTTTCTTTTCCTTGTTCAATATCGACAAGCCAAATTTCCTTAATAGGAAGTTCATTATAACGTTTAATAAAGCCTTCCATCAATTCAGGTGTATAGCTGCTTCCGCCACCAATAGTAACAATTTTCAATCCTTTTTCCATCATGTTTTCTCCTTTTCTATTGATAGCTTTAATTTACTTTTTACCCAGTTGTTATTCAATATGCCCAAGCATCGAAGATAGTTTTTTCTACACAAAATAAAAAAGATTCAAAAATATCTGAAACTTTTTGAATCTTTTTAATCCTTTGGTCGATCATCCATATAATCAATTGAATCATAAATATATTTTGTATTTTGTTTCCTTTTCTCATTATAAATACAACCATACAAAACATCCATAATATATTGCATAGCTATATGACTTGAAAACTGAGACATTCTATCTCGATTATTTTCAGAATCACTAATCGATAAATGATATGTCACATATTGAGAATAATAATTACTTCCTGCTTTTCCAATTTGTATAACTTTCACACCTTTTTCATATAATTTTTTTACAATCGGCAATATAAATGTAGCTTTTCCCGAATAAGATAGAATAATCGCTACGTGTTTTTGGTCCGAAGCCAATACAGTTAATCTTTGATTATAAAAGCTACTTGGACAGTTTACACTTTTTCCAATAGTCAACATTTTATCTTGAAAATTTTCTGCTATATTAGAATTATGGGCATGAGTATAAACATCAATTACATCTGCCGAATCTATTAATTGCGAAACTGCTTTGATTTGGTCTAAATCAACATATTCAAATGTGTCTTTAATAGCCTTCTCATAAAGCTCTAAAAGCTTAAAAGCTATCTGTCTTGGATTATCCTTTGCCTGAAATGGATAATTCACATTGATATAGGAATTGTTTTCTAATAAATCAGCATTTTCTTTTGCGATACTCACTTTTAAATCATTGAATCCATTAAACCCAATCTTTTTCACAAAACGATGAATCGCAGATTTTGATATAAAAAGTATATCAGCCAATTCTTGAATCTTTAGTTTCGTAACCGCATCTTTATTATTTAAAATATAAGATGCAATTTCTGACTCTAGCGGTGTCATAGAATCACATAGTTCTATCCTTTTTTCCAATTTCATGTTATACACCTCCAACTATTCCAATAATATCTAAGAATTCTTAAAATATAAAGAAAAAAATTAACAAAAGCATACTATTCACTTTCAAAAGTTTAAAAATTTTCATTTTTTGAAAGTGAGGCAATACTATGGGAACCATTGAAAGAACTGAATACCTGAATCGAATAAAGAATCTGAAGGATACGCCTGATATAAAAGTTATTACCGGTATCAGAAAATCGGGTAAGTCAATACTGATGCAGGAGTATGAAACAATTAAACATGAAGCAAACTCCACATGATACAAGGCATACTTGTATATCGTTACTTACAAAAGCAGATGTAAATCCAACGACGATTAAGAAGATTGTTGGCCATAAAGGTGCAATGAGTTTAACTGAAAAAGTATATACTCATATGGATTATCAGACCTTGTTGGATGCGATCAACAAAATTTAAAAATGACCTCGAAGTGATATTCTTTGAGGTTTTTCTATTAAAAATGTTTGTGGCCTACGCATACAATTTTATCTCAATTAGGCAAAAGAAAAAAGCCTTTATATAAAGGCTTTTGCATTCTCTTAGTAAGTAAAATACTAACGTTTAGAGAATTGTGGAGCACGACGAGCTGCTTTAAGACCGTATTTTTTACGTTCTTTAGCACGAGGGTCACGAGTAACGAATCCTGCAGCTTTTAATACTGGACGGTAGTCTTCACTAGCTTCCATTAAAGCACGAGTGATTCCGTGACGCATAGCACCAGATTGACCAGTGTATCCTCCACCTTGTACATTGATAATCACATCAAATTGATCAACTGTGTTAGTGATTTCTAATGGTGATTTAACAACCATACGTAAAGTTTCCAATGGAAGGTATTCTTCCAAAGTTTTTCCGTTGACTACGATATTACCTGTACCTGGACGTAAAAAGACACGAGCAACAGATTTTTTACGACGTCCAACGCCATGATATTGAACAGTGTTAGATTTTTTCATATTCTATTCCTCCTTATCCTCTTACCTTCAATTCAACAGGTTTTTGAGCAGCATGTGGGTGTTCGCTACCAGCGTATACGAATACGTGTCCACGTTGTACATCACCTAATTTAGTGTGAGGTAACATACCTTTGATTGCTCTTTCAACCCATTCAACAGGGTATTTCTCTTTCATTTCTTTAGCTGTACGCACACGCATACCTCCAAAGTATCCAGAGTGGTTGTAATACTTTTCAGTATTCAACTTGTTTCCAGTCATTTCGACCTTGTCAGCATTGATCACAATTACATAATCACCACAGTCAACATTTGGTGTGTATGTAGGTTTGTGTTTACCTTTTAATACATGAGCGCAAGTTGAAGCCAAACGTCCTAAAGTTTGTCCGTTTCCATCAACTACATACCATGTACGTGTTACATCGGCAGGTTTTGCCATAGTAGTTTGACGCATATCTAATTTCCTCCTTGATTTGAGCGTTTACCGGGGCTCAAAAGGCCAGAGTTTAGCCACCTAATATGATATGCAATATCCCTATAAAAGTCAATGAAAAAAAAGAAAAAGTTTAGCTTTATTTTAGCTAAACTTTAATCTTGTTTTCTTTTATCTTTTTATAATCAATTGAAGGTATATCATCTATGATTTCTACATCAAATTCAGATAGTTTTTCTAAAGCAAAATCATACCATTTTTTATTTAAATCGCCTACCTCATGTGCATCCATACCAATGATAGCCTTGACATCATATTGACCGGCAATTTGCCAGAATCTAGAATGTGGATACTCTTCATAGCCCATACGTAAATTGTGCTGCATACCCAACACATTAAATTCTAATGGAACATTATAATCTTGACTTGTCTTACAAATTCTGTGGAATCCCTCTTCGATTTCTGGTGTTATTACACCACCCGTACTTCTTAAAATCAATTCTGGATGTGCCAAGTATGCATACATACCCGTTTTCATACCTTCCACACAAGTATCAAAATAGCCTTTAATATATTTTCCTTTCGCTCCACCTAAATAAATATGATCCTCATCTGTACCATAATAATGATTGCCAAAAATCAAATAATCAATTTCATTTTCAATACAGAAATCCAATAACCAATCCATATATTTAGGAAAGTATTCAGCTTCTAAACCAAAACGAATCTCAATCTGCTTCTTATATCTATCTTTCAGATATAAAACGCTATCTTTATAATCATCAAATTCATCAAGCTTCATACGCATATGCGCCACAAAATCGGAGTCATATTTCCAACACGCATGATCTGAAAAGCCCAATACTTCAAAACCATTTTGAATGGCAGTACGAACAAATTCTTCATCATTACCAAAGGCATGATGACAACGTGAAGTATGTGTATGAAAATTAGTTTGTTTCATTGTATTTTACCTCCACTAAATATAATCCGCAACTCGGTGCATTATAACGACATGCCGACTTATCTTTCGCATCTAACATTCTTTGCACATCATCAATATCTATCTTATGTTGACCTACCGCAATTAAAGTACCCGTCATCATACGAACTTGATACCTTAAAAAACCTGTACCCTCAAAGATAAAATGCACATCTGTACCTTCTTCATTAATTTCAATATTTGAAATCGTTTTAACTCTAGGCTTTCTAGGATCGATTTTACTCGATGCAAAACTCGTAAAATCATGAGATCCCAAGAATACTTTTGATGCATTTTTCATCGTCTCAATATCCAATTTTTTAGTTAATAAATTACGATATTTATAATTAAAAGGATTCTTTATATCGTACGAACAAAAATAATCATAACGTTTGCCTACAGCACTAAAACGTGCATGAAAATCATCGGGCATTTCTTCCGTTTTTAAAATACGAATATCTTTAGGAAGCAATGCATTTAATGCTCTTTCATATTGAATAGCCGGAACATTTTTACTTGTCTCAAAATGAAAGACTTGACCAAACGCATGAACACCAGCATCCGTTCTTCCACTCGCAACAACATCCACATTCTCTTTAGTAATTTTATACAAAGCTTCTTCAATCACTTGTTGAATGCCTAACGCATTCTCTTGTTTTTGCCAGCCTGCATAATTAAAACCATCATAGCTGACAAGTGCTTTTACAATCATAATACCCAAATACCAATACAAGCACAAAGAACGAAAACACTTAAAATCATTGAAGCGTAATCGATAGTCTGCATCTTTAACACTTTGTAACGTGTTCTTTTTCTAGAAGGATCATACCCTCTAGCTTCCATCGCATTCGCAAGTTGATCTGCACGATCAAAGGCAGAAACAAATAATGGAACAATCAAAGATAAAATGGCCATGATTTTTTCTTTAATACTCCCATTTTCTAAATCCACACCACGACTTGCCTGTGCATTCATAATACGCTGTGTTTCTTCAATCAATGTTGGAATAAAACGCAACGCAATACTGATCATCATCGCAATAATGTGAGCTGGTACACCAACCTTTTCAAAAGGCTTCAACAATTTTTCAATTCCCAAAGTCAAATCCAAAGGCTTTGTTGTTGCTGTTAATACAGTTGTGATAATGACCATCAACATTAAACGAACCACAATATACAACGTTTGATTTACGGCATCACTATAGATTGTAAATCCTTTGATTGAAAACAAAGGTGTTCCTGTTTTAATAACCAATAGGTTAATAACCAATAAGAAAGCCATCATCCATAACATTGGTTTCATTGTTCTTAATGCATATTTAATATTTAATTTTGATAAATACAAACTCAATAAAATAAAAATACCTATAATCACATATCCAAGGACTCCTGCAGGAATAAATATCGCGACCATTAAAAACAACATGATCATAATCTTAGATCGAGGATCCATCTTATGAACCACAGAATCTAATGGCATATATTGTCCTAACGCAACATTATTCATGTTTCTTCACCTGCTTTTCTATTGAATCCACAAGTGAATTCATATCCATAATATCTGGATTCATCTCAAATCCATTTTCTTCTAATTGCATTTTTAAACGCACAATACTAGGTGGATTGATACCAATCTGTTGTAAATATTCAGGATGCTTAAAAAATTCCTTCACATCCGCTTCCTGCATTACTTCACCATGACTCAATACGATCACATGATCACAATAGTTCATGACATGCTCCATATCATGCGTAACTAAAAGAACCGTTTTTCCTTCTTTTTTATTTAGATTCATAAACAAAGTCATCATTTCTTGAGCACCTTGAGGATCAAGCCCTGCTGTTGGCTCATCTAAAACTAAGACTTTTGGATTTAATACTAAAATCCCCGCAATCGCAACACGACGTTTTTGCCCTCCACTCAAATCAAAAGGAGAACGATCCAAATAACTTTCATCCAAACCTACAACAGGCAAGACTTTCTTTACTAGTTGGGAAGCATCTTCTTCACTTGTTCCAAAGTTTTTTGGTCCAAACGCAATATCCTTACCAATCGTTTCTTCAAACAATTGGTATTCAGGAAACTGGAATACAAGTCCAACTTCTTTTCTCAATTGCTTCACATCTTTGATTTTCAACAAAGGCTGAATATGGAAGCCACAAATATCCAAAGTACCCGCTGTTGGAATCAACAAACCATTTAAATGTTGAACCAAAGTTGATTTACCAGAACCCGTCTGCCCAATAATAGCTGTAACTTTCCCTTCTGGAATTGAAAGATCAATACCTTTTAATGCAGCATGCGAAAAAGGGGTATTTTCATTATATGTGTGTTCTAACTTCTTTATTTCAATCGACATAATTTTTCAACCACCTCATCTAAACGACATACATTTTCTTTAAAAATTCCACGCTTCTTTAATTCTTTAGAAATCTTTAACGCAAAAGGAATATCCAACTGCATTTTAGCTAGCTTATCTTCCTGTTTAAAAATATCCATTGGTGTTCCCTGCATCGCAATCTCACCATTTTCTAATACTATGACATTTTCAGATTGAGCAACCTCTTCCATATCATGTGTAATTGATAAAATAGTGATATTTTTTTCCTCATGTAACTTGCGAATCTGCGCATTAATACTTGCCTTACCTTGAGGATCCAACATACTTGTCGATTCATCAAAAATAATAATATCTGGTTCAATCGCTAAGATACCCGCAATCGCTACACGCTGTTTTTGTCCACCAGATAATTTAGTCGGCTCTGCACTTAAAAAATCCGTCATTCCAACACGACTTGCGACATCTTCAATAATCCCCTGCATCTTTTCTTGTTCTACACAATGATTTTCTAAACCAAAGGCAATATCATCTGCCACTGTAGAACCAATAAATTGATTATCCGGATTTTGGAATACTATTCCAACATGACTTCTCAATTCATATACACTTTCTTCATTTAGTTCCTGACCTAAAATTTGAATTTTTCCCTTTTTCGCTTCCAACAAACCAATGATTAGTTTTGCCATTGTACTCTTACCAGAACCATTATGTCCAATAATCGTTGTATAGCTTCCTTTTGGGATTGAAAAAGAAACATCTTTTAATATATCATTTTTCCCATCATAGGAAAAAGTTAAATGTGAAACTTCAATTGCTTCCATCACATATCCTCCACCATAAACGGAACTATTATACCATAATTACAGATACATAATCTAAATATTATTTATGTAATAATTTGTAATATTTTGTACTCGTTTATAATATGATTTTCAACATAAAATATGCCAAAAACTATGCCAATAAAAAAAGCATATCTCTATGCTTTTAAATCATTGTTTATAGCTTTTTCTAACGAATCTGCTATATCCACAATACATTGAGGTGTTGGTGATGGTTTATATTCACTTGTGCAAAGTCTTTCACAAACTTCACGCTCTCCATAAAATCCACCACCTTCACATACTACATATGATAACTTGTAATTGCCACCACTGCATACATAATATGATTCTCCATTGTTTGGGTACACCATACCAATGTATCCATCAAACGCTTGAATCATTTCATCAAGTGTTAAATCTGTAATATATTGAGCCTTTTTACAATCGTGCTCAAATTTGAATTCTTTAATTGTCATTTTTTGTGTCCTCCTATTTGTTTTTGTTGAGTCCTTTTTTTAAAATCATCTAAATATACATCAATCGGAAATCCATAATCTCCAACAGGCTCAATCGTTACGCCTTTTTTGTTATTATCCGGGTCAACCCATGTATCAATAACTTTTACTTCATGACCTCTATACACAAATTGTTCTTTCATTTCTTGTGCCATCTTTTCTATTTCATTCTTGCTAACAATTCATCTGTAACAATGTCTAATTTTTCTTCATTTCTTAAACTAGGATTTTCAATGTCGGTGTAGCTTAATGAAGCATACATCTTTAGTAATTCATCATTACTCATTTTCTTAATGTTTCTTTCAAAGTTTTCTAAGTTATTCATTTCTTGTTTCCTCCTGTGTACCTTAAGTACATATATAGTATAACATACACGTACATACTTGTAAAGAACTTTTAAAGAAAATAAACTATTTTTTTTTAGTCTGCAAATCTTTTCTGATTAATTCTTTGATATATCCCATTTTAGAATCAACTTCATCCAATTTCTTTATGATGTCTGCGTCCGTGTTGAAACTTAACCGAACGCAAATCGTCTTTGTGTTTCGTTTATTTGATTTGTTATTAGCTCTTATCTTTGCTTCTGATGCCATTTTATTCTCCTATTATTCAAATATGATTCTTAGACTGAATATATCGTTGTATCTGTTACTGTTTGCATACCATTTATCATCAAACATATCATATTCCTTTACAATTAAAGGGTTCTTTTTTCCTGTAACGATATAAACGTTGCCCATATTACTCGGCATAGAATGGACGTATTCATCCATTCTATTCATCAAGTTTGTTAGGGAGTTGCTTTTATCAACAACTTCGCCTTGCATTACTGCATAATATTTAAATGTCATTTCTAGTGCCATCTTTTTAATTGTCTCAATTTGTTTAATTCACATATCATATCCCAGTTTTTTGGAATTGTTTCATGTAGGATGATATATTGTGAAAAACAATTCCTTGCGGTAATTCAAATTTATCAACTATGTTGTCTTTTTCTATTTCAAAAATTGTCTTGCTTACATATTGTTTTATTATCTTTCCTTTAAATCCATTATCATCGAACCATTTAATAACATATTTTTCTTCTTTTGAGAAGTCCCATTTTGCATTAGTTGTATCTATCATTTCTTGCGTCCTCCTTATATATTACTTAACTAACTAACCAAACAACTAACAATGCAATTCCTAATACAATTACAATTACATCTAGAATTGTTTTTATTTTCTGTAGTTTTTCCATTTCTTGTTCCTCCTTTTATGTGGTACAATGAAGTAAAGAGTTAGGGAATTAATTCCCTAAACTCTTTATAATTGTTATTGTAAATGCGATGATTTCAATAACGTTTTTAGCAATCTCTAAGTAAGTGTTAGCTACCTCTACTTTGTGATTGCTCTTTTTCTTTGCTTTCATGTTTAACCTCCTAAAACAAATATTCCTTGTCTTTAACTGACCACATATATAGTATAACATACACGTACATACTTGTAAAGAACTTTTTTTAAGGAATATAAAAAACATTGCATACTACCAATACGCAATGCCTTTTTAAAAGATACATATATCTTCCAACTGTGTACTTAAATTATAACATAAAAAAGCCCTGTATAAACAGAGCTCCCATAGATTAACATCAAAATGAATATTAACCTCAAAGCCATATAAATTATAGCACATAAAAGCAAAGACCGTACAGAATTATACGGTCTAATATACGAAAAATAGTTGAAGGTTTTATATTTAATTTATGCTACTTCAATTAATGGGTCACAATTTACCCAAATTCCACCGATTTTTGCAAGGTTCTTTTGCACATTGACTTCATCAACACGAATTCTTGTAACATAGACAACGGCATTTGTTGTATGCAATACGTTATCATTATATCCATCAGAATAGCGAACTTTGTCAACCATACGAATTGGAAACCAACCACCTAATTGTGCAAGGTATGCGCATAAATCGCCATTGATTTGTTTCAATCCTTGATTGCCAATCTTCATTTGTACGGATGTTACGTAGCTTCCTGCGTGCAAGATTTGGTCAATTGCTTCTACAGGTTGTGGAATGCTTGGTTTAACTGCTCCTGTGTTTGCGAAACATTTAGGTCTAAACGCAGTATCAAATGTTGCATAATAAGGTAATTTAATTAAATTGAATGCTCCACCTTTTCCACCTTGGTTTTGACCTAAGAACCATCCTTGCTTTCCGTCAATATCAGAATCAAAGATTGCGATATGTGAGTATGGAGTCCATCCTGCTACTTCTTTAAATACCGCAATGTCTCCCGGTTGCATGATTGAGACTTCATCACAATAGTTCAAGATACCATTTGTTTTTCGATTGTTCCAAATGTCCTTAACAAAGCTACTTGTTGTGCAATGGATAGCTTGATAGCCTAAATCAATCATGTACTTTGCGAATCCGTCCCAACATTGAGCACCATAGTATCCGTCAATGTCGAAAGCTTTGCCTAATACGGCTTTTTTGAAATTTTGATAATTTATTAAAAAAATCCTCCTTTATGTACCAATTATAGCACATAAAAGAGGTTTTTTATCACTGATATACTGAGAACATTTCTCTTAATTTATCTCTTACCATTTCTCTTTCTTCTTGAAAGTCGCTAGACGTTTTCATTTCTTCTAAGATTCCATACATAGCACTAAGAAAAGCTTCTAACTCACGAATAGATGTTCGTTTATCAATTTCATTGTTATCTTTTCGATATTCTTTTTTTGCTTCTATGTATTTTCTAAAATGAGAATTCATTAATGCGATATTATCATCAATTTCCGTTCCTTCAATATTTGTATCATTTGTTTTTAATGCGTTTATAGCAGTTCTTCCATCACTCATAGCCAATATTGTATCAATGTCTTTGATATTGTCTAAAGCTTGACTCATAACTCTAAAGTCTAAATCATTGTATCCTTTTTCTAGTCCTCTCATTGCTTCTGTTAAGAGGTCTAGATTCCTTTTTCTAACCTCTTGCATGATACACCTACGCTAATTTCTTAATGATGATATTTGCATTCTGAACAGATAAATCTAAGCCACTGTTATTTCCTAATGTAATTGTGTAAGAAGCTCCACAAGGTACTTGAATCAATGTAGCTCCACTAACATTTCCATATGCACTTGCAGTAGCTACATTATATAAAGATTCTGTTCCTCCTACTGCTTCTCCATTCTGTTCTAATTCTAAAGAAGCTACTCCTACTGTTGCGCTTGTAATATCTGCCGTATATTCTACCTCATAGATTCCTTGTTTTGTTAACGTAAATAATCCACTTCCTACATCATGAGCAAGCCAACCTTTACATGCACATTGGCAAGATTTTGTTCTTACTCTATCCGTTGGAAATAATACATTTTGTCCGTTTGCTACTGTCTGTACTGCCGTTGCTATACTATTAATCATTTTCTTTTCCTCCTATATAAAATAAATGGGTAGCCTTTCGACTACCCTATAATCCAAAGGCTATTATTGCCTAATCTCTTTCGAGCTAGATTTGGTTACATCCACAACCTGTCATATTGTATGCATAATAAGGTGAGCAAGTAAGATATGCAGGCTTTGGCGTTGGTTGCAATGTATTAATGATATTTGCAGATTGTGCCTGTTGACTTAATTGGAAGTTTGCAGTTAATAAATCTCGGTCTCTATCTGCTAATTTATCACGCAATTCTTGCATTGTATTTGCATTAATCAATGCTCTTGTTGCTTCGCCTTCTGCGTGGATTGCAGTGGTAATATCACACGTGTTTTTAAAACTTTGTGTGTTTACACCATCAATCGCTCTTTGAGTCGCACAACAACATTCTTGGTTCTGTTGACCTAGATTCTGCAAACCTAATTGTGTCGTGTATCGGCTTTCTAAAATGTCTCTTGAATTTTGGAAACCTTGGCTAGATACATTCTGATTTGTGTTGAATAAATCACGCTTAATAAATTCTTGATTCATTAATTCGTCATTCTGCAAGTTGCCATTGTTACCCCAATTTCCACCAAACAGTAAGAATAAAAGGATAATCCAAATCCAATATCCTCCACCAAATTCATTGTTGTTTCTGTCTGCTAAATCGTACATTGGTTGAATACCATTCATGCTTTCCATTTATATTTCCTCCTTTCAACGCAATTAGCGTTTTAGCCCATATTGACTAGCCACATTTTCAAATTGTTGCTTCTGTTGTGGCGTTAAATTCCCCATCATATTACTTAGCAATACTTGGGGATTCTGCCCACTCTGCATTAATTGTTGTAATTGATTAAATGCTTGTGGGTTTCTTTGTTGCAACATACCCATCAACATTTGTTGAGGGTTCATCATATTCATTAAAGGATTCACGCTTTAAGCTCCTTTCTAGGCGTTTCTTTCTCTGCCCTTGCATTTATATTACTTCCGTTTGTTAGACCTAATATCATATCTTCTAGCTTGTCTAAGCGTTGTTCTATGTTGTCTTTCTTTGGCTCTGTTTCTTCTTGGAATCTGTATTTTTTAAAACTGCCGTCTAATGACTTCATATAGAATACTGAATCATTTCTATCAAGCATAATACTAGGCAACCCATTCACCATCATGTTTCTTGCTTCTTGTTCATTATTAACCCATTTTCCGTTGAAATCATTCAATGCCATGTTAGGTGTAATTTGGTTATTAATGTTAATAGGTGGAATATTTGCCATTTGTTGGATAGTTTGTAATTGTGATTCAATCATCTGCTTTTGATTCATTAAATTATTAATTCTGTCATTTATTGGATTATACATTTCGCTCACCTCTTTACACTCCTAATTATATTCATGAGCAATCTCAGTTTGTTTCCACATTAATATCAAATAAATGTCAAAAAAAAGAGGTTTTTCAACCTCTTAATTCTTGTCTAGATACATTTCTTTTTCACTGCTTTTTCTTGGTGGTAAAATTGCGCTATATTTCTCTACTTCATCATACTTGTTCTTAATCCTTTTAATGATTCTATTTACGCTAGAAACACTCATATTTAATCTGTCGGCTTGTTCTCTAACTGTCCATCCGTATATTCTAGTTCTTAGAATCATTTCTTCATCTTTAGTTAATAAAGCTAGATTAATAAACTCTTCTAAAATAATCTTATTCCAAGGTACTTGATTCGTCATTGTCTTCGTTAACGATTTTATCCGCTACTTCCAAACCTTTAGTTAATACACTAGGCACGCTATATCCACATTGCACAAGGTTCTCAATAATGCTACGCACTTCATTAATACATAAAGAAGCCAATACAAACCAACCTAATAATGTGGTTACATGGAAATCAATCCCTAGCATTTTTCCAATCTCTACCAAGAATGCACTGAACGTGAACGCAACTACAATCATAATCCAATAGCCTAGCTTTTTAAGGACTCCAATCCATCCTTTATTGCTATTGATTTTGTGATTAATCGCCGACTTCATGCACCCTGTAATATAATCCACGACGTTCATAAATAAGAAGAACGCAAATAAATACCAATGCTCACCTAATACGTATGTTAATACGGCAACGGCTACACCACCAATTGCATTCATCTTGTCTAGAAAATACATACTTCTTGTTATTTGTTTAAATCCTCCATTTTTCTTTTCTATTAAATTCACTCCTTACATGATTTTTAAATTATCAACCTCTAATTCTAAGGTTCTATATCCACTTTTAATGACTTCAAATATATTTCTAATTCTCGCAGTCATTACTAGTCCAATATCTGCTACTATAACATCAACTTTATCACCTAAATCAAAATCAACTTTGTATTCGTATGAATCAGTATTCAATCCGAAATTCACATTTTCTTGAATTTGACAATCTGCTAGTTTTTCAATTCCTTTCTGAATAAGTACCTTTTTATATTCATCAAGTGTCACATCATCCCCCATACGCTCAGAACGTGCGTCTACGAATAACTTTTTGATTCTTTCATTCTTATCTATTCTAGCGTCATATTCAGCGTATATACGCTCTTCTGATTGTCCTTCGCCACAAATGATTGCATAGTTCTTGTATTTACTTGAGTCAATCATAACGTCCGGTTCTTCAATGTTTCCAAACTCTGTAGAGAATGTGACAAAGTTGTTTCCATCTGCGTTGTTCTGAGTTAAGTCACGACCACGATATAACACGAATGTGAACGTACTCGATACATAGTCATATTCTATACGGAACGACAATTCTAACGGATATAACAACTCATAAAGCTTCTCGTCAAGGTTTGCTCCTGTTTCTTGAAAATCTACTCTATCGGTAATGGATTCATCATATCTATATCCCATTTTCCATGAGCAATACTTGTCTAATAGCTTTTTTACTACATCAACAATTTTTCCACTGCTTGAGAACGTAGGATAAATACAATCATCTGCTAGAATCTTTTCAAAGAAAGAGCCTTTTAGCAACATTTGTTTCGTGTTGTTTGAAACGGAATAATGCGGTATTTCTACGATTCCTAGCTCTTTATCATCAGTCGAATAAATATATTTGATATTACTTGAATACTGCCCTATATCAATATAAATCTCGAAATCTCCTGTTTCATAATATCGCCGATTCCACTGCACGTTATAAGGTGCTAGATGTGTAACAATATTGAAATCTTTATCTAATCCAAAATAAGACATACTATAAACCTAAATACCTTTCATTGTAATAAACCGTGCAAGCTAGATTCGTATCTCCATTGTCTGCCGTATATCCTATGATATTCTCGCCTAACTGAATCGTCATATCATTGAATGATGATGTTCTATCAACTTTGCCGATACAATTCACACCATTTTTCTTTATCGAAATAGGTTCAGAAACTAAATCAATTTCTAACACATCACCATTGTGTAGCGTATCTAATACACGAATATATTTATCCTTGTTAAATAGTTTTGGATTCGTTACTTCTCCAAACGCTTCAATAACGGCTCTACAGTATGTTTCTGTATCACCTTGATTGTCAATATAGATTTCTCTAGCGAATGTAAATGTTCCAAAGTTTACACCTGTCTCCGGTATTTCAAAGTTGAACGCTAAACCTTCACCAATTTCTGCGATATTCCTTGCAAAATCATCAAATGAAAGCAATAAAGGTTGTGTGCATAGAATTGTAAAGTTAAGCTCTAAATCTTTGTAGATGTTAACAGTAGGCAAGCTATATGCATATAAACGACCTCTGCAATATTTCTTTTCTCCCATGTACTCAACTATCACATCAAATAAATGAGAATATTGGAAGAAGCGCCGTAGCTTCTCCCTTTCTTCTCTTTTTTCTTCTAGTGAGCCTTTAAAGGTAGCTTTCACGCTTCTTTCTTTTGTGGGAATACGTGAACCGATTAATCTAGCACCATTTCCGAATGCGTTGTCTTGGGTAGTATACGAAGGTGCTACATAATCAAATCCATCTAAACCATCACTAGATGGTATTCTCCATCTTTTGTTATCAATTTCAAATTCTTTGCCGTCGTCCCTTCGGACAATAACTCTTACTTTATTGATATCTATTGAACTACACCTCCATATCCATATCTTGCTTGCATACGTAACATTCTAGCGATTTCATCCGGACTTTGAACTTTATTGTAGAAGTTAATTGTTTGTCCGTTGTTATTTGTGGTTACACTAGGCATGATTTGAGCCATATCTTTAGCTACGGCACGAATCCACGCTTTATTTTTTTCTAATGGTACGACTGCTTCTGCTCCATTACCTTCCAATAAACCGATTTGTCCACGTTTTAATACACCACCACGTTCCAATCTTGGAATCCTTCCGATATGTACACCGGGAATCTTATTGATGATACCGATTGCACCGTTAATTCCACCTATAACACCATTTACCATTCCTTTTACACTTCCAACTAATGAACTAACTGCTCCTTCAATTCCACCAAATACACCACTTACAAATCCTTTTAAACCGCTCCATGAATTCTGTATTCCTTGTAGAACATTTGAAATTTTATTCCCTACATTATCCATTACACCTTGAACCTTAGACCAAATGCCATTGAATACATCAGAAACAGTACTCTTAACATTATTGAAATATTTATTAATATTATCAATAACGCCTTGAACCTTGTCTCTTACCTTGTTCATGGAATCTTGAATCTTACTCCAAATATTGTTTATGATGTCCGAAACTGTTTTAAACAAATTGCTTACAAATCCAATAATTGCAGTTACTACTTCACTGACTTTGCTCCAAATATTCTGCGCAACTGTTAATATTACAGACCAAATATTCGCTACGATTGTAGCAACAATTTGAACAATAGGCATGATAAATCCTAGTATTGTCGCAATCGCAGTCCCAACATACGTTACAACCATATTTATAAATGAAATGATTCCACTTACTACACTTCCAACAACTTGAAGGATAGATGTTATTACAGGAATCATGCTAACTACCGTTTGAATAATCATCTTAATAATTGCTAGAATCGGTGGACCTACTACACTAAGAATCTTTTGAGCTTGGTTAACAACATTTTGAATTGCACTGCCAATCTTGCCTATAATTTCTTTTGCGATAGGTTCAAGTGCAACTTTCATTTGCTCAATCGCTTTTCTGACCTCATCAAACGCAGGAGCTAACACTTCGGAAACTTGACTTGTCAATTCTGTAATTCCACTTGTATCAATCTTGCTTAATACATTTGAAATTACATCACCAACTTTAGCAAATCCTTGTTGAATACCTTGTATAGCTACTGTAATCAATCCGATGATACCTGCAAGAATAGGGGTAATAAGTTCGCCTATTGGAGTAAATGAATCAAGAAATGCACGCCCTAAGCCACTTAAAGCGTTCTTTAAGCCACCATTTGCAATTTCTTTAACTTTATCCATTGCTCCTTCTACATCTTTATATTTATTCCCTACTGTCGTTAAGGACTGAATGAATCCGGCGTTGAAATCTTCTCCCATTGTACCGAAAGCCGTTGCAGATTTATTCAACTTTTCTTGTTCATTTGTAGTCTTTGAAATATCTTCTACAATCGCATTCACAACATCTTTTTGAGTTGCTCTTCCTTCTTGCCATGCCTTAAATACATCTTGTGTTTTGGTATCGAAACTATCTAAAGCTCCTTCAATAGTTCCATCAACTAACCTTGTGGTAACTTCGTTGATTGCGTCATTTACTTTATCAAGGTTATAAGCTCCACCATCTAATCCATTCTGCATTAATTGGAAATATTCATCTGCCGAATATCCTGCTTGTGCGAATTTACCGGAGTATTCTGAAATGTTGTCGCCTAACTCATCTGATTTGTTTAAACCATTCTGAGCACCTGTAGCCATAAGGTCGAAAGCTTCTTGAGAAGTGATTCCGAACTGCTTCATTAATTGTTGAGCACCTCTAAGAGTTTCATTCTCATCCATATCGAATGTATCTCTTAAAGTTAATAAATCCTCGGTCACGTTCTTTAGGTCAACGTCACTTATGCCTTGCATTTGTTGCTTGACTCTGCCCATCATATCGGCAACATCTGAAACATCTTCACCGAAATTATTAGACCAAACATCACGAGCAATGTTTTTAAATTTGCTCATTTCATTACTTGAAGCACCTGTCTGAGCTTGGAATTTAGCCATAGCGTCATCTAGCTCCACGGCTTGGTTAACACCTGTCTTAATTGCTAATGCCATTCCACCGATAGCTCCTGCTACGGCAGTAACGCCTACGACACCTCCAACTCCTAATCCTGTTAAGGTTTCAGTGATTGCAGAAGCTTCCGGACTAATATTCTGAATCTTTCCTAATAGTCCATCAAATCCACCTTGAATTGATTCTAAGGCACTGTTACCCACTTGCTTAAATACATCAAATTTAGAACCTGTTTCTTGCGTTTCTGTCTGTGTATTCTTTTGCTCTTCGTTTAAATCTTTAAGTTTATCTTTAATCTTTGGTGGTGCTTTTGAACCATCAGAACCTAACTTGTCGATTGCTTTTGAAGTTTCTTTGATAGCATTTGTAGCTCCACTTGTGACTTCATGAACGGATTTTATTCCATTCTCTAGACCACTTGTATCAATCTTTGTATCAAACTTTAATGTTCCGTCTGATATTCAATTTGCCACCTCCTTTTCTAAACATCAAAATATGAATCGAATTCATCTTTCATTTCTTGTTCCTCAATAGTCAATTCGATTGGGAAAGACCATGCTTCTTTTGCTCTTTGATATGCTTTATCCTGTGTATCATTCTTTGAAGGCTTTTCATACCCTCTAACACTCTTTGCATATCCCCATAAAGTTGAATCACCAACGATATTATTCGCCAATGCTAAGAACTTGTGCCAATGCATATCACATTCAGTTAAATCAATGCCGTAAAGTTGCATAAAAGCCGAATAAATATATTCCCCATCTTGTACATAATCCAATGTCTTAACGCCTGTAGAATCACTTCTAGGTGTACTAGAAGGGTTATACAAGAATCGTTTTAACTCTTTTAAAATATGCTCATCTATGATAGGTGGTTCATCTGCGAATAAATAAGAACAATCTACTTCATCAATGATATGATTATTAAATCTTTCTAGTTCTTCATAGAATCTTATCCACAACCGAAAGTCTGTATTTAATAAAATAGGCTCGCCATCTAGCGACTGAATGCTATTTGGCAAGCCTTTTATGCGTAAATCAATCATTTCTTCGCCGAAATGCTAGAAACAGTTTTGCTTGCGTCAAGAAATTGCTTCATTCCATTTGTTCCGAATGTTGTTTTTAATTTCTTTTCTAACTGTTCAACCGTTTTCTTTGAATATTCATCATCAATCAAATTGACAATATACAATACTTCCATCAAATCAACTTGTTCAAAGTCTGCACTTCCTAACATGCTTTCAATTTGTTCATCTGTTAATACTGCTTTCAGATAGTCGAATTTTGCTCGATATGCTTCTTCATGCGTTGCGTGAAATGCGTTACAAGCGTCCTCTGCTTTTAATACTTCAATTGTTTTAGGTGGGATTTCATACTGTTTCCCTTCATACGTGATTCTATTCATGATTTACCTCTTCTTTCTTTATACTTCTGATGTGCCTTCTGTGAAGGTTACTGTTCCATCTGCTACCTTTGCAACACCGACACGAATATCGCTTGCAAAGTTAATATTGAAGTTGATTTTTGAATCGACACCGCTTAATGTATCGAAAATCAATTTAGCGTCAACTTCCCACGCTTTATAGCCTTTAGTTTTGTCTCCGTCAAACATAAATACAAGTAAAGCTTTTGTATTTACTTCTTCGTTGTTTGGTACGGATTTCATCATTTGTTCGTAAATGTATTCAAAATCATCTTCACCTTTAATCATTGTTAAATCTTGCGAAATCTGAGGTGAATAACTCTTTAATGATTCTGTTGGGTTCTTATCTGCGATAAAGTCATACGTTTCAGTTTCACTGTTAAACGAAATATCTAAAGTTGTAGACTTCTTAATTCGCTTGTAACCTGTTCCCATTTCTAAGAACAATCCAATCATATACTTCTTGACTGTCTGTCCTGTATTTACTTCAGTTCCTTGAGTTGTTATTAATTAAGCTCCTTTCTGTATTTAATTTGAATAGTCAATGCATAAACTGCTTGATTATCCTCATTCGTGTATAGATATAAACCACTTGAAACGGAAACATCCTCGCAATATCTGTTTCCGTCTAGTTGTGGCAATTCTCCGTTTAAATTCTTTTCATCAATCCAATTTTCTAATTCCTCTAGAAAAGCGTTGTTATCTTGCCTTTCTGATTCAATTTGTGTATTCCTACGTGCTAAAAATGTATAGTATTCTGTACGCATTTGAGAGCCGTCAATGTATGTATCTACAATTGCGTTAGGCTCTTTATACAACGCATAAGATATAGCTTGTTGAGCTAATACATCCGTTTCAATACGTTCATCTATCTGTATGTTTCCATAGCCATAAAGCCACTGAATCAATGCTTTTGATACTGTCATTCACTGTCTCCTATCATTTGTTGAGCTTTCTTTGCAATTGCTTCTGCTCCACCATTTCGCATAGCTTTGCCAAACCAATGGTCTGTTTTTCCTCCTACGAAATGTGCATTCTCTTTGTTGTAATACCACCGTCTAGCGTATGGTGCACTTGGTCCACCTTGCTTTACTAATCCACTACCGATTTGTGTCAATCGTGTAGCCGAGTTAATCAATGCTCCTGTGTCTCTAGGCGTATAAGGGGTCATAAGCCTAATAACTTCGGAGTCAATCATTTGTTGCACTCGTCCACGTTCTTCAAGTCCTCTTGATTGTTTAATTTGGGGAATTGATTCAACATCAAGTTTGACTTTCATTCCTATTGACCGATAACCTCCCAATGCTTCAACATATCAACATTCGTACAATCTGTTACGCTTTGAATTGTTGTCCATTTGTGCTTTTTCTTCGCTTCATTGATTGCCTTGATGTTAGATAAATCTTCTTCGACTTCTCCAAAGAATACGAAATCAGTTTTATCTGTATTTAATGTGAAGTGCTTTTGCTTTTCATCATTTGAAAGCTTTGCATATGCGTAAGGTTCAACATATCCCTCACGATATAGAATGGTAATATTTGTGGATGTGGCTATGCTCAGAATATTACCATTTGCAGTTCTAACAGTTGATTGCCTCCACATACATTTATCAAGTATAGAAGCTTGAAATCTATCTTCTCTTGTTAATGTGTCATAGTAGTGATTTACAAGTGTAATTGAATCCTCAAAGAATCCTGTCATAATGCAATCCATCTTTCTTTCATTAAATCTGTATCTCCTAACCAAAAGGCTATGATATCCTCAAGCATGTTCCTTTTATCCGAGTGTGTAGTGTTTGTAAAGCTTTTGGAATATCCACCATTTGAAATACTTGATACACCATCAATTGAATCTTGAAAGATTACATTGTTTAATACATCGCAAATACAATCTTTTAAAGTGCTTTCGTTCTTTTCATTAATAGAATCAACATTCACATACTTCAATACCATTGCTTCTGCTTTGTAAGAATACTGATTGAATTGGCTTTCATCGAATTTAGGAAAATGGGAATTGTAATATTCCCAATCTAAAATATTGTTCATTTTACAACCCCCTTTAACGCTACTTTTTCTTTTTTTGTTGAGGTTTAGCTTCCTCTTTTTCTTCTGTGGGTTCTTCTTTTACTTCTTCATCAACTGTAGGTTCTTCACCTTTTGGTTGTTCAACCTCTTTAGTGATAGAAGGATAACCCCATCCGATTTCCACTGCCATTACTTAGCACTAGCAGATAAGTAAATACCTGCTACCTTATTTTCGTATACATCAACGATTCCATACTTACGATATTTTAATACATCTGAATCTGATTCAATGTTATTGCTTGCAGGAATCACATTTGAAACGGTGTGTTTATCCCATTTCATGACGGCAGGTTTATGAACAATCAAGAAGTTGATTACGTGTCCATCTTCTGCCTTTTCGTATCCGCCCTCTAACTCTGTATCTTTTCCACTCAACAATTTAATTTTTGTATAGAATCGTGTTGAAGGTACAGGAACAACTTTTGCGAATCCTTGTAAAGCTTCACGTGATTTGTATGTATCTAATGCTTTAACGCTATTTAATAATGTAGGTGTTGAATACAAGATACGTTGTTCGCTAGGAACTTCATCCTCATCCATTTTAGTGATAGCCGTTAACAATGCGCTCAAGAACTCTTCTGCACCTGTATAATCTTCTGAAACCTTTGTGATTCCTGTTGTTCCGGCAATTTTGGCGAATGTGTAAGCGTCTGCTTCCGGTGCTACCTTTGTACGCATTAATTCTGCTCCTGCCATACCGAATGCAATATTCATTGATTCTGCGTTGTCTTGTGTATCAACTGAGATTTTAGTACCTCGGTCATAGTCGAATGTAGCAGTTTTCCATTCTAACTTAACTGAGTTACCTGTATAACCACTGTTTCTATCGTAGTTTCCTAAACCTTTAACAGAAATTTGTGGATAGATGATTTCTTTTGCGTTTGCTCCGGCTCGTACCATTGTAGCGTCTGCGTTTAAATCACCTGTAACTGAAGCTAACTTATATACCTCATCCAAATTCGAGACATACGTTTTAGCTAATGCAATTTCATTTGGTATTAATTAAATCCTCCTTATTTCTTTTCTGTAGTTAAACCCATTGCCTGTCGTAACAATAAATCTTCGGCGTTTGGGTTCTCCCCTTGACCACTGCTTCCAACGATATTTCCTGTTGCAGTAGGTCCTTTCTGTTCTTCTTCAAATAAGATTGGCTTATTTTCTTTTAAAGTCTTGAAAGCTTTGTCAATATCATTTGTTTGGTCTTTTGAATTTAGTAAATCATCATAGTTGAATTGTGATTTTGCTAATTCGAAATCTTTACATCCGTATTCTTTGGCTTTTGCACTTAATACGGAATCAAGATTCATTTTGCTAATCTGAGTTTCGTATGTAGTTTTTTGAGTATCAATATCATTCGTCAATGTATTGATTTTATTTCTCAATTCTTCTACATCAACTCCATCATAGCTTTTCTTGAAATTATCAAACTTTGTTTGAATTTCCTTTGCGTTGTTCTCTGCTAAAGATAGCTTTTCTTTTTGCTTGTCGAACTCTGCAATCGTCTTATAGTTGTCATTTACTAGCTTTGTAATTGAGTCCTCTTGCTCTTTGGTTAATTCAATGTTTGATTCTTTTAAAATTTCAATAATGTTTTTCATTTTGCCCTCCTAAAGTCTTTTATAAACCGAATCTTCTTCGGTATGGTTTTGGCTAACTATATTTTATATTGAATAATAGCTCACATTGTGAGCGTTTTTAGCCGATTCTAAGCCTATCGTTGTGAACTCTGTCTCCCATTTCAGAACTGAAAGCTTTATACGTTGCATTTGCGTGTTTTAGTTTGATTTTGGCTTCTGTACTGCTTAATCCTTGATTGTCCAATAAGATTACTTCTCTTTTTAGTGCTCTGATGCTTCTTTCTAATTCTCTTTGATACTGCCTAGCTTCATATCCTTCATATTTTTTCCCTTGGAATGTGAAAGGCTTTGTATCAATATTCTTTAACTGCTCTTTTGTGTAGGCATAAGGCATATCAATATCCCATACAGGTTGTGCAAAGTGTCTACATCCATAATCTTTTTCTTCTCCATGCGTCAACTGAAACAAGCTAGGATATAGTTTCCCTTGCGTGTCGTAGCGTTTACCTTGCCATTTCTTATGACTTGGACGCGCGTTTGCGTGAGCGTCAAACTCGAATACAGTAACTCCCAAATCTTTAGCACATTTATTATTAATTTCTTGCGATGATTCCTTTTCTGCGTACTGCATTTGTTGCCTTACCCACACATCTACATTTCTTTTAGCTCCTGTATCATATTCCACAATTTTTACGCCACTATTTGCTAATTTTGAGATAGCTTTTCTACAAGAATCATCAATTGTACATTTACCACCTACTACATTTTTAACTTCTTCTTGAACTACCTTTGTAAAGAATACCGGTAGTTTATCTTTACCGATTGCATACGTGTTTGCACTTGATTTGATATACTTCTTCCAACGCTTTGCAGTATCTTTCTGTGGATTTACATATGCAATATGTTTTGCAAGGCTTCCATTCATCTTTTTTTTAGTTGCTTCTTGAATTAATTCTAATGTTCCATTCTTATTTTCTTCAAAATCCTTTTTAGATTCCTTGATTACATCTTTTTTTAGGCTTTTTGATTCTTTTTTTATGAATTTACGCAAATCTACGAGTGATTTTGCCAATATCTCATTAAATTTTGCGTTTTCTTCGGTGGCTTTTTCTAAAACTTCACGAATTTTATTAGATACGAATATCATCATTCCTAATTCAAACACACTAGCACACTTTACACTTTTTCTTTCTCTTTCTTCAAGCTTTCTTCTTTTCTCAATTTGTCTTTGTAGGCGTTCTTGCTTCCTTTCTTCTTGCCTTTTTTTACGTTCTTGTTTCCTTTGTTCTTCTTCACTTAACATTTATATGCCCTCCTATATAAAAAGGGCATTTAAGCCCTTTAAAACACTTTTAAAGCCTATTTAATTAATTCTTTTCTCTGAGTTTCTGTAATCCATCCAATAGAAGCGAACATTTCTAAATCATTCTTTGTAAATAAGCCTAATTCATAATACGATTTAATTAATTCATAACTCATACTACTTCACCCCATTCATCTGAGCTTTTAACTGTGCGATTTGTAACATTAATTGTGCGTTAATCTTTTCTTGCTCGGTTGGTACTGCTTTTGGTTCTTCAATCGTTGGTTTATCTCCTTCTGCAACTTCAACTACTTTACCTTCTACAAATTTGTAGTTATATCTTCCGTGCTCATCAACTAATTCTTCGTCTAGGTATTGACTTTGAGCGTGAGCGTATTTATCGCCTTGGCCCTTGTCAATCTCTGTCATTGTTTGAATTTCTTCTTGTGATAAAAAGATTTCTGAATTAATAGATGTGATGTATCCATCTTGTAAGGATACATATACTTTGTATTCGTTCTCCATAGCTTCCTCCTAATAAATTTCTGCGTCTAATTTTACTATTCCACCTATATTGCAGTCACCGACCATGCTTGATGTTGCAACGGCTTTCACTGTTAAACCATTGTTATTATCATTCACTGTTGTTTTCCATGCTGATAAACCATAATGGTCTTTTATATTAGATGTAGCAGTAGGCTTTATTCGCATGTTTTGAATTACATATGAAAATATGTATTCCGTACTTTTTGTTCCCGAATAAAACACTTCAGTAAATTCAATACTTTTATAGAACCGCTTACATTTGATTAGCTCCTCGGCTATATTAGGAGCTACAAACGGAGTTGCGACTGAACCTTGTTCAAGTTTTACCCATTTTAGCGTGATACTAGCTCCATTAGCTAATTGTAAGCCTACTGCACCCGTTCCGGTTATTCCATGAAATACGTTTAAGCCACTCTTTATATTCTTCCATGCTCCGTCGATTGCGATTCTCACCGCTCCCGAAACGCTTATAACTTCCATTGATACTGTATAATCGCCACTAATTGCATTCTCTAAATATTGTTGATAATATCCTTCTTCATTAGTTGTTCCACCTGTAGCAGTTACGGTTACAGTTCCATCTGAATTTACAGTGACTTTTCCTCTTCCAAGTCTCCATCTATCCGCAGAATAAATTTGGCCTGCACCACTTGTTTCATATGTCGCTTGCCCTCTTTGATTTATCTTAAAATCCGGATTAATCAACAAATTTGGATTACTGAATTTAGTTCCTAAATAATTTGCTAATTGAGATAGTAATCCTTTTTTTAATCCTGCGCCATTGTGCACGGGTAATAAACTTGTATCCGTGAAACTAGGCAATGTATCTAATTCTGTTACTTGTCTTCCTGCCATTCTCTATTCCTCCTTGACTTTATATTTCCAATCCGCTAGAATCTCATGACCATTTTCATCTACTAGTGCTCCATTTCCTGTTAATAGAATTGTAGTGAAATGGTTCTCCATAATCATCTTTTCAATGTTTGAAATTCTATTAGAAAGCTTTCCTGCCGTATTTGCGTCTAACGTATCTTTTACAGTTTCAAACCAATCATTAAACTCTGTTCTATTTGCGTTCATTTCGGATTCATTCTGAGCCTTAATTTCTTTGAATAGCTCAGTAACTTGAGTAAATAAATCCAATGATTGTACGCTCTTAATAGCGCTTGTAACTGCTCCACAACGTGTTGAATCTAGCCTTGTATCAGTAATATCTGAACCTTTAATTTCACTTGCATTGCCTGTTACTGTTACCGTAGCTAATACTAAATCATAAATAGAATCACTTCTTGTGATTCCATCATTGATATCACTTGCTACTAAGGTAATGTTTCTGTATGCGTCATTATCATTCAATCTAAGAATGATGTTGTAGCTTTTAGTTGCGCTATTCTTTTCTAGTGTGATGGTTTCGTCATCCTTCTGCCAATAGAACGCTCCATTAATGTTTGCTCGTCCTGCTTTAACTGTTAAGGTTAAGCCCTGAGCCTTCTCAACTCTTAAATGGTCTGAACTAGAATCATCTACGAACACGCCATTTGTAAAGTAGCTTGAGAACAATCTTCTGAAAGCGTCATATAATACTAATCTATCGCCATTTCTTGAGACGAATGGAAAATATGTAGTTGTTATTCTTCGTCATCCCCCTCTCCATCATCTTGAATTTCTTCATTTAATAACTCTGTTGCTTCTTCTTCAGTAAAGCCGTATTGTTTCATGAAGTACATAATCTTTAATCTTGGAATATCAAATGTTAATGCGTCATTCCTTAACGCTTGTGCAGTGCTTTGCTTATCCTCGATATACGTATCATCATAATCAATTGCAATATCTAATGAATTGATATTAAGCTTTCTGCCTTGTGTTAATTCATAGAAGTATGCTATTGCTTGAATAATATCTTGAATATATGCAGTAGATTCTTTACGTTGTGAATTTACTTCTTTCATAGCGTCTTGATTCTCACCGATATATTCTGTAGCCGTTACAATTCTTCCACTTTCAAAGGTGTATTTCTTTGTGCCAAATCCAAACATCATTGATAAGATACTTAATGCAGTTTCTAACGATTGGACAACTTCTGCCGTTCTAACTGTTGGATTGTATTCCTGCCATAAAGCTTTTTCTTCCGGTAACTTATCTCTACCTAACTGAACAAATATCTTTTTCATTTGTGGATTCATCTTAATCTTTCCATTCTCGTCTTTCTGCATTAATGCTTCATTTACAAGAACGATTTTATCTGATTTCAACAAATCACGATTCCACATTGTCATTGTTAAATCAATTGTTTTCAATGGAGCGATTGCACTCCAAATCTTTGGTAAGCCGTACCCTTGCATTTGTAAGTTGTTGACCTTTGCGTTTCTCATGATTGCAAACGGCTTTACAACATCTAATTGAACAATCTGAGCACGGTCTTTTATTTCTTCGCCTGTATCTTTGAAGTAATGTGTTTCTGCAATGTATCTTTCATCTTGCCCTTTTAAGAACATGACTAACACATATACTTTTTTCAACTTCTCATAATTTACTCCAACGAAAGCAACCTCAACAATTTCATCATTGATAACAGTTAATGGAAGAATATTCATTGAATCACAGTAGTTAATTCTAATGTCTCCCCCACTAAATGAACCATCTTCATAAATCTCGGCATTTGCTACTGTAATATAAGCTCCTACTGTGCCATTTGCAGACATTTGCTCAACTTGCTTTCTATACATCACGTCAAATCTATTCTTGTTTAGAATGTCTGTAATAATGTCATTTGTAGCACTGTCTTCTGTTGCGTTTATATCTATGATTTCAATTAAGTTTGCATCATCTTCACATAAACGCTTTGCAAAGTCTGTCTTATCAAGTGTGTATTCCTCATTGTTTAGCGTGTAAGCTGTATGAAATTCTGTTTCGGTATTTGTATACCACTTGTTGCACAATTCAATAATCTCAATTGCGTTTGTATCTACATAATACCCTCTTTCGTTAAGGTAGTTTTGAAACCACGGTCTACGTGTGTTAGATGTTTCTATTTTTACCTCCTTAAATCTATATATCCACTGTGGGTTATAAATGTATAGCAGAACGAATCCCAATCATCATTGATATTGTTTACGTTCTCATCTTTGGGAATATCTTTCTTTTCATCCCATACTAATTCGCTCAATGCATTTATTAAGTTCTTACAATGTTCTTCTATCTTCAATCGTCCTGTAACAAGTAAGCTATCAACCGTTATAGGACGGTCTGTTAGCTCATTCTTCTTAACTGGTGCAATTATACTTCCGTCTAATCCTTCGGCATAGAAATAAGCTCTAAGTGTGTTTATTAATGTATTAGAAGCACTGTCCGGAAATATCCATTCTACATATCCGTAACATTCAATACAACGCTTATAGAACCTTACAAATGCTTTGCAGAACTTTGTTGCGTCTATTGCATTTGACTTTGCCATGTCTCCTTCATCAAGTGCCCACATATAATCCCAATCATTTGTAAACCCTGTTAAATGCCATGAGTATTTCGAGCCATTGTCTCCAAAATCAACGCCTATGATTAAATGACTGAATCTTTTTCTTTCTTCTGCCATCTTCTCTTTTAAATGTTGATACTTGAATAAATAAGGTTTGCAGTTATTAGCAAAATAAGGGAACACAAGTCCTTCGGCTTCTTCCCTTTGTCCTTTTATATCTCTTTTGTAATAAACGCTATTCTTATCGTATGATTTCAAGACCGTTCTTATCTGCTCATCACTTAAAGAATAATTGTCAACTAAGGTGGTATGTCCATAGTTATAACCATATGTAGAATCTTTATTCTGTTGCTCCTCATGATATTTCAAGAAATCTGTGTAATACCAATGATTCTTTCCTTTTGGGTTTAAATCATGAAATATCTTTCGATTGCTTGAAGCTATCGTTCTATCCATTACTTCTTGTAGAAACTCTATGCAACAAAGGTTTGCTTCTGTTACGTATGCCATTCCATAAGAATAACCATGTATTGCATTCTCTGAGCCTTTCTTAGCACCACCGGCAAAGAATACAACCTTTTCACCAACCTTTGTATTGATGTAATAGCAATCTTTACCTTCATACTTCCCTACCTTGAACCTATTCGCAAAGTAGTTTTGTAAGCCGTATCCGTTACAATCTCCAATATTTACACGTGCAGATGATGTATCTGTTCCTGCTATCAAATGGAATTTATCCGGATGTGTTTCTAATGCAATACAGAAAGCGTATGTGTTGAGTACGTTCTTTCCTCCACGCTTACCACCTTCTAATACATTAAGCCATGAATCAAATGTTCTTTTAAGATAAGTTAATTGCTTTTTATTGAAAGGCGCAGGCTTATTCAAAATCTTCAATTCTTCTTTCTTTTGCTACATCTGTAATCATAGCTTTATTAATTGCATTTACTTCTGAAGCGTCAAAATGTGTTTCTACTTTATCTGTTTGACCTAGGAATTGTTTACCTAAGAAAATAGCCATAGCAGGACTCTTTGAAGCTAGTTTCCATTGCTTCGCTCTAAGGCTTGCACATCCTCCTTGCCTTTTTTGTCTGAAAATATCGGAGAATGACGTTTTATATGTTTCTTTACACCATCTGTCTAATGTTTTGTCTGATACATCTAACACGGCGCAAATTTCATCCTTTGTGCATTGAATTTGGCATAGTTGCTCAAACTGTTTTTGATTAATAAATTTTTTGCTTGCCATGTGTCTATCACTCCTTTAATCAATGTATTTCAATAATCTTGTACATAATACATTCCCTACTTCATATAAGATTAGTCCACTTAATCCGACTGTTACAAATGAATATAAGAATGGAATATGCAACACTGATAACAATTCTAATGCTACTAGCGTTCCACTTAATACTGCATAAGCAATTCCATGAATCCATTTATTCTTAATGAAATATGGGAATAGATAATACATTGTGAATTGAATTGTGAATCCTACTAATACATCAATTAATCCTAGTGAACTTGTTAAGTTTGCTAAGATTACACCTAGAATAATTCCATTTGCAAATCTCTTATCTTGAAATCCTAATGGTAACAATAGAGTTGCTACTCTAAATTGTAATGCTCCAAAACTAATTGGATTTAGTGCTACACATAATGCAACATACATTGCACATACGATTGCATTCATTGAAATTGTCTTAATTGTTTGATTCTTTATTAATATTTCCTCCTTAATCAATTAATACCTTTACAGGAAAATGAGTTGCGTCATTTACATGTGATTCAACTTGAATATCCTCAACATCTTCTTTTAAATAGTCATATAGTTTCTTACAAGCTCCTTCAATTGTTAAGCTTTTTCCTTCAATTTCTTCTTTAATAAATTTCTCTACATCTAGATAATCGAAATAACAATCTCTAGGGAATACTGATACTTTAAATCTATTCGTGTACCATGCTTTGCCAATAGGGCAGAAACATCTTGCCTTTGGATACATTTCGATATATTTTACTTTTTCTTTATTCTCAATCATTTAATATGTCCTTTCTACATAGTTAGCGAATTTCTTCCACTGTATGAAGTTATTTATTGCAGTTTGTGAACTCTTTACTCGTTTTCCTTTTGGTTTATTTATCTTTTCTAATGTTTCTCCGTTAAACCAATATATAGCTCCAAATCTATTTCCACTTACCCATGATGAACTATCTACAGAATCAAAGTTATACATTTTCAGTTTCTTTAATTGTGTGAAACCTAAGCCGTGTACCTTTGTATTTCTCTTATGCGCTTCTTTTATCAACACTTTGAAGATAGGATATTCATTTTGTTTTATTTCTTTGATTGCGATTCCACCAATAGCTATATAAGGGTATTCTTCACATTGCTTTATAAAGTAATCCATTCCTCTGCTTCTGTGCCATACAGGAATACACTGCCAACCAACTAGTCTTTCTAACTTTGCTCTTAATCGTTCTACTTCTTTTAATCCAACGATTGAATCAATATCTAATTCGAAGTATTTCTGAATCTTGTTTTCTCTAACAAATTTTGCATACCTTTCTACATACTCATCCCAATCAACGTGTTTCGCATTCTGTATAAATGTAAATGCTCCACTATCTAATAAGAAATCTTTACAATTTGGGATGATTATATTTCGAGTGAAGTCATCCACATAATAGAATGATTGCAATATGTTAGCGTCATTGAAGATTAATCCTCCACTCTCTGCTAGATATGCTTTCATTAATCCTCCACTCTCTGCTTTTAAATCTGTTTCGAGTCTCGAAACAGATGCTAAATACATTTTCATATCTTCTCCTACTTTAGGGATAGCCGTCTTTAGTTGTGCTTGTCCTCCTGCTAGATACAATTTCATAATTCTTACGCACTATGTTTTGTGCCCCCCGAAAGACATCCTGCTAAAAACAGTTTCATTGTTCAAACCATTCACCACAATGAGGACACTGAATTTTTTTCGGCTCTTTTTCACTTGTTGAATTTGAATCTTCAAAAAAACTATTCAAATCAATATTTTCTACATTTTCAAATCCGAAATCTTCCATATCAATATCTTCAATACTGTCTAATTCTTCGTCCAACAAATCAATGTCGAATCCTGTATTCATATTGATTTTGTTGTGAGCAAGTGTATAAGCTTTTCTTTCTTTATCTGTCAAATGGTCTAGTCTGATACAGTCAACTTCTGTATAACCTAATTGCTTTAAGGCTTCTAATCTTCCATGACCTTCAACTATGGTATTGTTTTTACCCCATACTGCGATTGGGTCATTCATACCAAATTGTTGAATAGATTTCTTAATTTGTTCAATTTGTGCTTCAGTATGAATTTTTGCATTCTTTTCGTAAGGTGTAATGTCATTAATATTTAATTTAATAATCTCCATTTTATCCCCCTTTTTTAAACTCATAGAGCGTCATTTACATTTAGACAAGTATTTGTATTCTTTATGTATTCATCAACGTATAATTCCTTTTTATCGCCGTTATACGTTACCTCATAATAGTTATCTGTGCTTTGAGCACTAATTAACGCTTTATTGTTTTGAAGCACTCTAACCATCCATACAACGAACATTTCACTGATTGCAATATTTGGGTTTACTTGAAATACTGCTTTCATTGCTAACTCTTGAAATTCTTTTGAACCCATATTCTCCTCCTTATTATTAAAAGAACCGAGACAAACGCTCGGTAATATAAAAGCCTAATTGTATGCCATTGTTGGTATTTAATATCTAATTTGGGAAGGACTTACTGATAGGCTTTGTAATCATGGTTGCAGGAGAAGGAATTGCACCATTCGACCTCTAGCTAATAAGACTAGTGAGCTACTACTGCTCTATCCTGCTAAGACAATTATTACATGAAAAAATGCTCACGTTGTGAGCACTTTCTTCAAGTTCTTATTTATTTTTCGTGGAATTTCTTCTCGTGCATAACCTACAATATTAGATGTTTTTTCCGCACTGAATCCCTTTATATATCTATACTCAATCATGGCTCGAGTTGTATCATCAAGTTGGCTTAATTTGTCTTTTACATAGTTCATTCTTCTTGCATAATCCGCATGAGCCAAGAATAGCTCGGCTTTTAAAGGATAAATTGCTTCATCCCTTTGTAGCTCTGCTATCTTTTGCTCATAATATGTGTATGATTGGCATTCACACAAGAAGTGTCTCTTAATATCTTCATACGTGCTCATGAACTGTATACCTTATACAATCTATCTTTTAATTCGCCAACTTCACTTCTTAATTTCTTGATTTCTTTAGCTTGAGTATGAATTGTTGCGTTTCTTTCTTTTAAAGCTTGAAACAATTCAATATTCGTCCTTCCTAGTTTATTGTTTTTAGAAATTAATTTTTTAATCCTTTCTTCATAATTCATTTCTATTAGTGCCACCTCCTAAAATGGTAAATCATCTGAAGCAATATCTAAATCACTTTCACCATTATATTCTTGTTGTGCAATTTGTTGTGTTAAACTAGGTTGCGTATATGTGTTTTGAACGCCGTAAGCGTTGCTATTTGCTTGATTTGGATATTGATATGCATTTACATTAGAACTATAATTCTGCCCATTAGAAGTGTTTTTAGGCGGTAATTGTACGTTACTAGCTACAACTTCAGTGATATAAATTCTTTGTCCTTGTTGGTTCTCATAATTTCTAACACTGATTCTTCCTTCAACTGTAACTAAATCACCTTTCTTGCAATACATATTTACAATATCGGCTAATTTATTCCATGCTACGCAATTAATAAAATCTGTATTATCATTGATTCCATTTACTGCTACTGTAAATTTTGCTACGCTATTTCCTTTTTGTGTTTTAGACAACTCAATATCTTTAGTTAAGTGTCCTGCTATTACTGCTACATTAATCATTTTCATTCTCCTTTTAACTCATTAATTTATTTTTGTAACGATTATCCAATTCTTCCATAACATGCTTTCCACCATATAGTTTCGAGGCGTAAACAATGTAGTCTAATTCATCTAGCATACTGTTCATCAAGTCTTTATTGGTACAGACAAATTTAATATTCTTTTGCAAAGATAAATAAATTTGCTCAATTTGTTTATCGATTTCAGAAGCACTGCTTTTATCTAATCTGATAAAAGTATTTATTTTTATAGCATCTTCTCTTTGCTTTTTCCTTTCCTTTTCTAAGTTTTTTTTCAATTCTTTATTAATCATTTTCATTATCTCCTTTTAATGACTGCCCACAGAATGGACAACGAGGATAGTATTTGTTTCCATGATATGTTGGAATAGGCACAACCCCATGTTTGCAATTTGGACAACATAACATCAAATCACTACATGGACCAAATTCAATATCAATAGGTTTCTTAGGAGTTTCTTTGCTCGCTAATTTTTTTAGTGAATCGAAAGCATTATATAAATTGTCTGTATCTGATTCATACTCTCCAACTGTTTCTTCTCCATAACACAATAAAATTTCATTGTTTATTGTTTCAAGCGCTTCTTCATATTCATTCATTTATTTATTTCTCCTTCGATTTTTCTTTATTAACTAACTCTCTAAGTGTAGCCATTGCTTCATATATTTCATTATCACTAGGTAATAATTCTAAATCTTTACGCACCATGTAATAAGTAAGCGTATCAGAAATTGTATTTAATGCTTCTTGATATTTATTCATTTTCATCTACCTCTAACTCACTAAATTCTGATTCTATTAAATCCTCATAGGTTTCGTAAGGTTCACTACTTTCTTTTGAGTAATAAACAAATGTACTTCCAGCCCTACCATCACTTTCCAAACTATCAAACAAATCATATAAACTACCGCCATAATTATCTATTTCTTCAGATAAATCATCTTCGCAGTAAATGAGTCCACCATATTCATATCTTTTATTCATATTCCTTTATCTCCATTTTTAAATCGTCAATAGCTTTCTTAACATCCTTTAAATCCATATCAAAGTTGCTAACTAAATCTGCCATACGATTGTTAGAATAGCTCTGTAAAGCCGATTCTAGCGTTGTATGGTATGAGATAGGCTTTTGTACGTCTATCTCATTTCCTTCTTTATCCTTACCCTTTACGAATGTTACAAGGGCGAATGAACCACTGCTAGAAGTGATTGCATAATTATTTTGTAATCTAATTATCTTCATCTTCTTCTTTCTCTTTTACTAATTCTTCATATTTATCGAGTATAAATGCATCCATTTCTTGCTTTGTGAAACCTAGTTTTAATAGCTCTTCTTTACAATTCATTCCATAATTCCATGAATCATCACTCAATAATTTCTCTGTTGAATCATTATCAACATCTATCCATCTACATCTGCATTCTAAGATGTATTGCTTATACTTCTCTATTTTTTTAACTAAATCATTTATTTCTTTTTTTGCTTGTGCAACATCTTCACTATGTGATTCTTGCTCTTCTTTTAGCTCTCTTTTTAAATACTCGTTATTAGACTTTAACACATCATATGTTTCTAGTGGCATTTGAACAAACGCTTCCATTAAAAATCACTCTCCTGTTCCTTTAGCTTTTTAACAAATTCATCGGTTTCTTTTTTGATTTGCACCATTCTTTTAAGCTTTCTCAAACTTGCGTTTTGCTTTTTTCTTAGCTATTTTTCAATTTTTTCTTGTTCTTTTTTTGAATCATCCTCAAGCATTTGTCTGAATTGTTCTTTAACCTTTTTTTTATACTCTTCTTCTGTGAATCTGTTTTTTTCTAATAATTCTTTTTCTTCCATTAAAAATCATCCTCCTCATTTGAATCATCGTTAATAATTGCGTTCCACACATATTCAATACGTTCTCTGTATTCCTCTTTTGTGATTTCTGATAAAGGCTTTTTGAATGATGTAGGCAACAATTTAAATCCGAATTCTTTTCCAAATTCATCTAAATCTTTTTCTGTCATTAAGAATAATCCTCCTTTGGCGGTAAGCATCTAACTACTAAACCACTTTGAAGAAAATCTCTAATCATGTCTTCGTATTCTTCTTTTGTAAATTTATTCAAATCAATATCAAATGGCATAATTTTACATCCATATTTCCTATTTATTTCATGATATTCTTCAAATGTCATACCTCGGCATCCTCATCTTGTGGCATTTGATAAATGTTAACATCTTCATTTAACGAATAAACTTTTTCATCCATTAAATCAATTGTGTAACTGTGTTCATAATTGATTTTTTTTTGAATTTCATATAAAACATTTATAGCTTTTTTTATTGTAGAATATTTGCCTAATATAATGTCACCTTCACCAACAATCGCAAATTCTTCGCTACCATATTGTCTAATCTTTAAACACTCAAAATTAGCTAATGTTAATAAGCTCTGACTTCTAATCCACATGCCTAGTACCCACTTTCTAGTCTTTGATAATTCACTTTGTTTTTATCGCAATATGCTTTATATACATCTTCAATACTGAATCCTAAAAATAAACTAATGAAGATAAGTTTTATAATTCTAAAATTTTTGCACTTTATCAAGCTAACTAATTTATCGGCAAATCCTGTTCGCATTACTTCACTACAACAAACTTTTATTTGGTCGTTAATTCTAGACATTTGTTTTTCATAAATGTAGTCTTTTTTCACAAAATGGTTGCTATGGCTTAATACAAAATGCCAAATATCAACTAATTCTTCTAGAACTTTTTCTTTATCAACCGGTGCTTGTGTATTCTTCCACCAACACCACTCACCTTTTAATTCATGTGTTAATTCACCAATTTCATCGAGTATTGCTATATTCAAGAAATCTTCATTAATTTCTGAGATGTTATGTTCTTTTAAAATTTGCTCATCTAACTTTTCTTGCATTTGTAGCATTATTTTTATCAATTCAACATCATGCTTATTTATGCGATACATTTCTTTTCGCTCTTTAATGCTCATTTCTTTTAATCTTTCTTTGTAATCTTTACTTGTCATGTCTTTCGACCTCTCTTTCTAAATACCATAATGCCTTTTTCAAATCTTCTAATTCCGCTTCTTTGTATGGAGCACGTGATACATATTTAATTACATTTCCTAAATTAAAATTAAGGTTATGTGATTCAATGTAATCAATTGGCTCAATACCATGAGCACTGTAATGTTGTGGATGATTGACCATGTCGATTTCATCATGTTCTTTTGGCTCAAAATGACTTGTTGATTTACTGCAACTCACGCATGGTTCATCAATTGCAGAATCACGTTCGTATTTACATCTTATACATTTATTTAGTCCTTTTTCTTCTTTAGGCTCAAAGTAGTTTATTTTTCCTAATACAACTAATTTTCTTTCTTTAAATCTCCATCTGCATACATTACAAGGATGTTCTTCTTTTGATAAATATTCGTATTTACATTCATCACATTTATGTTCTTTATTCATTTTTATACCTCTGCATATCTAACTCCTAAACTATTCTTTACAATTCCACGCAACATAATTGATATTGCAGTAGGTGTATATCCTGTATTCCTTGCACATTGTGCAATTGATTCATATTCAACTCCATTCAATACCACTTTCTTTTGACATACCTTGCCACCGTCAACACCATTGTTCACAAGATATAAGTTTTTAACGTGTTTCTTTCCTTTTAAGCGAACTTTGTAACTTCTGCTCAAATCACCGATAAATGCTTTATATGCTAATCTGTATAGTTGATACATCTTCCCATTTATACAAACTCTGTAAGCTCCTTTATCAAATGAAGGATGAATCTTGCTTTTAACTCCATCTTTGCTAACCGAAAGTACATTTAAACGATTTGAAATGTACCATCTTCTGCCTGTCTTGGATGTTTCAATTAATTCGTACATTTCTGTATCGCTCGCTTTCTTTTCGTCTGCTTCATCTTCAATCAATACACATCCTTTATAAAGTCGTTGATACATAACGTGTGCTTCAAATTGTGCTTTCGTTAACCCTAACTCATCCATTACCTTTTCGTCACTTACAAACCCTTTAAATTCATTTGTATAAGGTTCTAACATCATGTAATCCATTTATTTCACCTCGTCAAAGTCCGAATAATATTCAACGCTTACGACTTCACCATGCTTCGTTTGTAATTCTATTATTCTTTTTTCTAGCTCTTTGTTTTGATATTCAAGCGTTCTGATTCTTCTTCTGTATTCTTCGTATTTAAAAATACATTTACAAGCTTTGTCTTGTTCTTCTTGAATCCTTTTTCCTACTAATATGCTATATAGAAGAAGTGTTGGACCACTTCCACATATAGCTCCACAAATCCAATTAATCATTTAATCCCCTTTCTATGCTCCAAATAGTTGTGCTCTAAGCCTATTAAATTCGTCCTGTACTTCTTTATCCGTTTTTGTGCTTTTGTCTGCATAAAACTTTGAATCAAGTGTGATAGGCTTATCTTTATTTCTTTTCATCCATTCATCATGTACCCATTTTTGAATCACTAGTGAATGGTTCTTGTATTTCTTTCCACTCGTTTCAATATACTCATCCAAAATCTTTATATGCTCATCTAATGAATCACCATATAAATCTAATAGGTGTGTGTGTTCTTTATCTGTTAATAGAACGTGTTGATATTCTCCGTATTTATGTTTACTTTGTGTATTAGTATTTAATTTATTAGTATTTTGTTTATTAGTATCTTTATAAGCGTAGGGGTTTTCAAGTACTTGAGTTTCAACACATTGCTTTTCAATACCTTGATTTTCAAGGGGTTGAAAATCCACCTCTTGAGGATTCTCAAAGAATGTATATTGATATTGAATCCTATTACTATTTTCATTAGGATATATCTTCTCTACTCTTAAATATCCATTCTTTTTTAATTCCTTAATTGCACTTTCAACTGAATCTTTCCCATCTTTTACAATTCCAACTAATCCATTTACTGTATAATGCCAATCTTCCGGTAAACCAAGAACAACACTTAACAAGCCTATTGCTTTTAGTGATAAGCGTTTATCTTTTAAATGTGTGTTGCTCATCACTGTATAGTTTTTGTTCTTAATAATTCTAATTACTGCTATTTTGCTCACCTCCAAGCACTACTAATTGCTTTAGAATTTCATCAATAATTTTGTCGGTGTATTCGATATAGCATTTTATTTGTTTAGGACTAAAACACTCATCTTTATGCAACGCAATATATATTGCAATAATTCTTTGTTCGTTTAATCCTTCTTCCGTAAAGCTATTACATCTCTCTAATCTGTAGATTAATTCATCTGTAATATCATGACACGTGCACATTTCATTAAATACATCATCTAATTTTGCATCCTTTTTAGTTTCTGCAATTTTATAAAACGAATTAAATTCATCAAAATAAATTTGCTTTGCTACATTTACTGCCATTTCTTGCTCTCTCATATAATTTCTACCTCTATTCTTGGATTCACTTTATCCGTAAATACTGAATGATTCACTTGATTAATGTATTTTCTTGAATCATCCTCTAAAATTCCTGTTCTAACTAATGAATCTTGAATAAATTTAGTTGCAAATGTTACGTTATCAACATCACGCCTTGAATTCGGTTCATACCAATTAATATTTAATTTAATTGGATATTTTTTAACTTCGTAAATTTCACCAAAGTTTACTGCTCTAAGAATGTACGCCATAACTAATCGCTCATTCTTTTTCTTCATTTCTGCTCCTTTGTAACGATTCGTTCTGCAAGCATTAATATATTCATTCAACCCATCAAGCTTTCCTTTTATTACAAACTTTATTCTTGTACCTCCTTGATTCCTTTATCTAAATAATATTGAGTACTGATTCCTAATTGTTCTGCATAATCTAGTATGCAATCAATTAACACTCCCATTTGTTTTGTGTCCATTTGTGATGAGCCTAGAAACAATCTACAATTTACAAATTCGTTTCCATTGTCTCTAACCTCAGTACCCAATATTTGGACTGCTCTAACTCCATGTGCTTGAGCCAACGAATCAACACCATCTTTCAACACTGAAACATATGTATATAAAGCTTTTGCCATTCTCAAAAACTCGCAGTACATATCCCATGTATCGTTATGACTAGCGTTTTCGTTTTCACTTATTTCCTTGATTAATGCCCACATAAGCCGATTCTGATTATTCGTACGTAAATGTTTAACCGAATCTATAATCACGCTATATGCTCCTTTTTCGAGGGTCTGAGCGTATGATTCGTATATTGGCTCAGTTAATTCAAATGTTATTTCTAGGTTTCCATCTTCATTTCTTGATTTTCGGATGAAGTTGCCTATCAATTTTGTTTTCAAAATCTCATTTGCTCCATTTCTTCAAATTTTTGAATTCTGAAAAGTTCCATTTGCTCTTCTGTAATTCCTAGCTCTTTCATTCTATTAACATCCGTCCATGAATCTTGATACGGATTGAAATTCTCATCCATGATGTAATTTTCTAAATCCTCAATCCTTTTAGCTTGAGAATAATAGATTTCTCTAGGATATGATTCTTGATTTGTGATAACATTGTATGAATGCATATTTACCTCCTATAGATAGTTTTTATGAAATATCTTCATAAATTCATTTCTTGTGTGTACTTCTTCAAATGCCTTTTGGCATTCCTTTTTAAGTTTCATGTCTAATTTGTGATTGAAATGTACTCCTTCACTGCTCATGTTATGGTGCTTTGCACACAATCTTACATAACACCCATGCTCAATTGATTTCTTTCTGTTAGCAGTCCCGAAATAAATTTCATGTGTATGTAAATTTAAAGTTGAACCACATACATAACATTTAGACATATCTTTTTGTAAGATTGACTTATCTCGTTTTATTTCCAAGTTACCCTTACGCTTCCTTTGACTGGTGTTTCCTTAGATAATTGATGTGTTAGTCCTAATTCTTCTACTAACTTTGTATCAATTACAGTACGTGTAGAAGGTGCAGTATATGTGATTTTAACCACGTCATTTTCAAATTGTTTGATTCCGTTTTCTTCCATAGCGGTTAGGATGTTCTTTTTAACTTCCTTTTCCAATTTGTCCATCTCTTTTTTGTACTCATTGAATGATTTCAATTTGTTCAGTGCTTCTTTTTGAATTTCAATTTGTCCATTTGTTACGTTTACTAATTCCATTTTTCTTTCCTCCTTATGCTTTCGCATTTTCTTTGTAAATAGCTCCGTATGCTTTAATTAATGCCACTAGACCGTTTCCATTTAGATTAGGAATATCTTGTGAACTGATTTTATATTCGGCTTTTAAATGTTCACAAAACGCTTCTGAATGCGTATCAATTCCTAGCTTCTGTAATTCATTTTGTGCCTTAAAACACCTCATACGAATTTCATTTAGCTTGTCATTGTTTTCTGATTTCTGTTGCTTTGTTTGTGCATTTTGAATGGCTTCATGTTGTTCATCTGTATCTGCGTCTTTTGTATCATCCAAGTTGAATAAACCGTTTAACGCATATTTTCTAGCATATGAACTGCATGAACCTGTAACTTGTGAAGCGTCCATACCTTTTTTATTTTCTTCTTCTCTAGCCATTGCGGTAACCTCTACAGTTATATGAGAATCCCAATCCATTAATATTGCATTTGCTACAACGTAATATCTAGCTTCTGCAACTTTAATATCATCTGTAAGAATTAATGTTGTTCTATACTTGCAACAAATCTTTTTAGCTTCTGCAAGAATATCTTCGGCAGAACGATAGTTATATTTCCCAAATTTGTTGTAATTGTTTTTTCCGACTTTCATTTCATTCTGAATTAATGAAAGTTTCTCATAAATGCTTTTCTTTTCTTCCATCTTCCGTTTCTCCTTTTAATCTGCTATAATGTATGTGTTCTTATTTTAAGAACGTCATTTCTTGTGTGTGCGTGCTTTGTCGAGTGCGCACCTCTTTTTTATTGAAATAACATTGCATACGACTTACCTAAACAAGCTATTGAAATAAGTAGAATCACGATTGTTGTAATTAGAATTACATTTACGCAATTTGTGATTCTTTTTTGATACCTTTTTTCTCTGCGTATCTCTTTTTCTTCTTTCGATAGATATTTTCTTTTGTGAGTACCCATCTAACGACCCTATGCACTAAATAGACATCGATGTTGTCAATA
>OIZE01000197.1_pt1 | contig 57261 bp, 49 predicted proteins | sample 1588421 | NCBI WGS metagenome assembly OIZE01 (sample SAMN03283251) | human gut metagenome | biome: human-associated habitat; material: feces | host: Homo sapiens | place: USA | collected 2013 | reverse complement strand
AGCACTCGGCTGTTAACCGAGTTGTTGTAGGTTCGAGCCCTACTCGGGGAGTTTTGGTGACTTAGCCAAGTGGTAAGGCGTGGGACTGCAACTCCCTGATCGTCGGTTCAAATCCGTCAGTCACCTTTTATAAACACGATGAGACTTCTCATCGTGTTTTTTTAATAAAATTATGTCTAATATAAAGACATTTTGGCTTATCTGGTAAATTAAGATAGAGAACAATATTTCTAACATTCACAGCAAGAAATCCATAGACATTTGCTTCCAAACTCCGTATGCTGAAAGTAGAATACAGGAATTACGGAGGAGGAAGCAATATGCAGCAAAGAGGAAGAGTCACTATTCCGACTGATGTAGATGTCGTGCCGGAGACACTTACACTGATGGAGCGCTGGGGGGCCGATGCCATCCGCGACTGCGATGGTACGGATTACCCAGAGGAACTGCGCGCTGTGGATGCCAAGGTCTATTCGACCTATTACACCACAAGAAAAGACAATACATGGGCAAAGGCACATCCGGAGGAGATACAGCAGATGTATATTATGACGCCGTTTTATACGGCGGTCGACGGAGATTTACAGATCCATCTCATGACGCATCTGTACCCGGATATGTTAAAAGTCAACAACCGTGATGACATTACGCGTTGGTGGGAAGTTATCGACCGCACGACGGGGGCGGTTGTTTCAACCAGCCAGTGGTCGTATGATGAGACAACTGGCGACGTGACGATCCACAAGCCGGAGGCGTTCCACAGTTACACGGTCAGTTTTCTGGCATACATTATGTGGGACCCGGTGCATATGTATAATGCCGTGACCAACGGCTGGAAAGATGTGGAAAAGCAGATTACGTTTGATGTGCGCCAGCCAAAGACCCACACCTACTCCATGGAGCGGCTGCGCAGATTTATCGCGGAGCATCCGTATGTGGATGTCATCCGCTACACGACCTTTTTTCACCAATTTACGCTCATCTTTGACGAGTTGGCGCGGGAAAAATATGTGGATTGGTATGGCTATTCCGCATCGGTCAGCCCGTATATCTTAGAGCAGTTTGAAAAGGAAGTGGGCTATCGGTTCCGCCCGGAGTTTATTATCGACCAGGGCTATATGAACAATACTTACCGCGTGCCGTCCAAAGAATTTCAGGATTTTCAGGCATTTCAGCGCAGGGAAGTGGCAAAGCTTGCAAAGGAGATGGTGGATATCACACATGCGTGCGGAAAAGAGGCGATGATGTTCCTCGGTGACCACTGGATCGGTATGGAGCCGTTTATGGAGGAGTTCCAGACGATCGGGCTGGATGCTGTGGTCGGAAGCGTCGGAAACGGTGCAACGCTGCGTCTCATTAGTGACATTGAGGGGGTCAGATACACTGAGGGGCGGTTCCTGCCGTACTTTTTCCCGGATACCTTCCACGAGGGAGGCGATCCGACACGCGAGGCGAAAGTCAACTGGGTGACGGCGCGCCGGGCGATTCTGCGCAAACCGATCGATCGGATCGGCTATGGTGGGTACTTAAAACTTGCCACACAGTTTCCGGATTTTATCGACTATGTGGAGAGCGTGTGCAAAGAGTTCCGCGAACTGTACGAAAATATTAAGGGAACGACCCCGTACTGCGTCAAGCGCGTGGCAATATTAAACTGCTGGGGAAAAATGCGCGCGTGGGGCAACCATATGGTCCACCATGCCATTTACTACAAGCAGAATTATTCTTATGCGGGCATCATCGAGGCACTCAGCGGTGCTCCGTTTGACGTGAAATTTATCAGCTTTGATGATATAAGGAATCATCCGGATCTGCTCGATTCCTTTGATGTTGTCTTAAATGTGGGCGATGCCTACACCGCTTATACCGGCGGGGACAATTGGAAGGATGAGGCGATTCTGACCGCAGTCCGCCGGTTTGTCTACCGGGGTGGCGGTTTCATCGGCGTGGGCGAACCGGCATCCTGCCAATGGCAGGGGCACTTCTTCCAGCTTGCGGACATCCTTGGCGTGGAAGAAGAAACCGGCTACACGTTGAATGTGGACAAGTATAACTGGCAAGATCATGCGCATTTTATCACGGAGGACAGCGGCGATGCGATTGATTTTGGCGAGGGCAAGAAAAACATATTCGCGCTCGAATCCGCGACCGTGCTACGCCAGATCGACAAAGGTGTACAGCTTGCCGTGAATACGTTCGGGCAGGGCAGGGGTGTGTATATCAGTGGCCTGCCGTACAGCTTTGCAAACAGCCGCCTGCTGTACCGGGCGATTCTGTGGGCGGCTTCGGCGGAGGGGAAAATTCACCGCTGGTTTTCCACAAATTACAATGTCGAAGTGCATGCTTATGTAAAAAACGGCAAATACTGTGTCGTCAACAACACGTATGAACCGCAGCAGACGACCGTTTACCGGGGGGACGGCAGCAGTTTTGCGGTCGACCTTGCGGCCAATGCGATCCTCTGGTACGAGATCTAGGAAAGAAACTGTCTGCGGTAGGCATCGGGGGAGAGCGTGGTTTCCCGACGGAATGCCTGCGAAAAATACGACTGGGAAGAAAAGCCGACCGCCTGGGCAATTTTTGCGACCGGAAAGTCGGTGTGTTCTAACAGGGATTTCGCCTCTTCAATGCGTCTGGTAATCAGATAATTGATGGGCGAGATTCCTTTGTATTTGGTGAAGGCGTGGGCAATGTAATATTTGCTGTGGAATGTTAAGGCACTTAGTGTATCTAACGTGATTGTTTCCGCGTAGTGCGCATTGATGTACTGCTCGATCATGCGGCATTCCTGTGAGGTTTTGCCGACGGAGACGGCCTCCGGCGTGACGCGGATCTCCCGCCGGATCAGATAGAGCAGATTTTCGAGCAGATTCTGTGACATTTCTACATAATTTTCTTTGCGGTCATGCAGTTCCTGTATGAGCGATCTGGTATAAAACAGACAGGCAGGGCGGATTGTCTTTACATTTTCGCAGAGGCAGGTTATGGGCGCGTGTCCGTCGGTTTCAAACGCTATGCCCTCAAATCCGAGAACAACATATTCCAAAGCCGCATCGCCGTTGCTGAATTCTGTGTGCATGACATGGGGATTGATGAGGATCAGGTCATCTGCCGCAATGCAGAAGGTTTGTGTCTCGGTCTGGAATGTGCCGGTTCCGTTTAAGACATAAAACAGCTCGGTAAACGGGTGGGAGTGCAGCACGCTCGGCCAGGTCTTGTCGTAGCTGGAATGGCTGATATAAAGCAGGCGCAGATCCGGCCGTTTCTTTTGCGCGTCAAAGGTTTGTGGTTTGAAGTTGTACTGCTGGTATGGCATAGGCATCCCCTCCTGAAAATAGCATGTGCATTTGCACCTGAAATCTGTTATAGTAATTATAGCGCAAGATTTATAACAATGTAAACAAGATCCCGATAGCGGAGCGGCAGCACGCGCCTTATCATGAAGTGGTAACAGACACAACACATAAGGGGGAAAACAATATGAGAGCGATTACAGAACAGCAGAAACAGGAAGCCATTGCAGCATTTGCATACGAGGGAACACTGATTGCAGATACGGTGTACGGGAGCGGACATATCAACGACACGTTCCGCCTGACGTTTGCAGTCGGCAATATGGGGGATCTGGATGTGATCTTACAGCGGATGAATGCCGATGCCTTTCCACATCCGGAACAACTCATGGAAAACATTGCGGGTGTGACGGGGTTCTTAAAAAAGAAGATTATTGCGCGGGGCGGCGACCCGGAGAGGGAGACGTTAAATATCATCCCGACCGTGGACAACAAACCGTACTACCGTGACACAAACGGGGACTACTGGCGGTCGTACCGGTTTATCACCGGGGCGAGCAGCTTTGATCAGGTGGAAACGCCGCAGCAGTTTTATGAGAGCGCGGTCGCATTCGGCAGCTTCCAGCGGCTTTTGGCGGATTATCCGGCAGAGACACTCCATGAGACAATTCCGGGGTTCCACGACACGCGGGCGCGGTTTGCGGCATTTGAAAAAGCCGTCCGGGAGGATGTTGTGGGGCGGGCCGCGGAGGTTCAAAAGGAGATCGCTTTTTTCTTAGAGCGGAAGGAGACGGCCTGCTATTTTGCCGGGCGGCTTGACCGCGGGGAGCTTCCGATCCGCGTGACGCACAACGACACGAAATTAAACAATGTCATGCTCGACGATAAGACCGGAAAGGGGGTCTGTGTCATTGATCTTGATACGGTCATGCCGGGGCTTGCCATGAATGATTTTGGCGATGCGATCCGCTACGGGGCGAGCACTGCGGCGGAGGATGAGCGGGATCTCTCCGAAGTCTCGTGCAGCATGGAGCTGTTTTCCCTCTTTACCAAAGGATTTCTGGAGGGCTGCGGCGGCAGCCTGACTCCGGAGGAGACCGCGCTGCTTCCGATGGGGGCAAAGGTCATGACGTATGAGTGCGGCATGCGGTTTCTTATGGATTATTTACAGGGCGATCGTTATTTCAAGATCCACCGGGACGGACAGAATCTCGACCGTGCCCGCACGCAGCTTACGCTTGTGGCAGACATGGAGCGCAAGATGCAGCAGATGCAGGACATTGTAAGAAAGGCAGCAGGGTAATGGCAGAAAAGAAAAAGAAGAAGATGGAGTTTAGGTACTACCAGTTACCGCCCGGAAGTCCGATTCTTGCACTTCTGGGAGAAAAGTGGGTGCAGAATTATGGTGACCGCACGGCAGACAGGCTTCATTTCCACAATTACATGGAACTTGGCTATTGTTATTACGGGGCAGGCGACGTGGTACTGGGGGATGACACCTACCGTTTTTCGGGGCAGCAGTTTACCGTCATCCCGTCGAATTTTCCGCACACGACAAACAGCGATCCGGGCAACATCAGTCGCTGGGAATATCTGTTTGTCGATGTGGAGGTGGTACTTGACGGTATTTTCCCGGACAATGCACTCCGCAAAGAGCGCGCACTGCAGCGGCTCTATGAAAAGCCGTGGTTTTTGGAGGAAGCAGAGTATCCGAAGGAAGCGGCAAAAATTAAAGAAATCTTAAACATCATGCGAAAAGGCGATGAATTTTATCTTGAGGAGGCAAAGGCACTGCTGGGCTGTCTTCTTTTGGAGATCACACGGTTAAACTACACGAACAAAGAGACGCGCGCGGATGCCGAGCAGGGCAGGATCACCTGCATCGTCTCCCGCGCCATGGACTATATCTCCGATCACTACATGGAACCAATAAGGGTAGAACAACTGGCGAAGTACAGCCATCTGAGCGAGACACATTTCCGGCGTGTGTTTACCGAATATATGCATATGGGGCCGCTTGAATATATCAACACGGTGCGCATCCGCACGGCGTGCGAGCACTTAAAAAAGACCGAGGAACCGGTGGCGGACATCGCCCACAAATGCGGATTTACGACCAACTCCACGTTCAACCGCAATTTCAAGCAGATGATGGGGGTCACACCCGTGGAGTGGAGGAAGCGTCCGGAAAATTACGAACAGCGGCTGCTCAATTATGAGATCCACACAGAGAAAGGATGGTAACAACCGATGCAGGGGGCAAAACTGATACAACAGGTAAAGAGGAAACAAAAGAAGATGACGGGGGTTCTGCGGAAGCTCATGGTCGTATTCGGGGTATTTTTTGTGCTGCTTGGGATCATGATCTCACAGGCATTTATGTTAGCGGGCTTTCTTCTGGTGGCACTGTATTTTGTATTTGATGTGTTAAGCCGGAAAGAGTACGAGTACATCCTCGACGGGAAAACACTCACAATTGATGTGATCTATGGGAAGCGGTACCGTAAAACGGCACACATCATTGACATGACCGAGATGGAAGTGACCGCGCCAAACCGCCACGAGGCTGTGGCAAAGTACCGCAAAGACGGGGGCGGGGTCCGACTGCCGAAGTTTGATTATACCTCCTATGAGGATGACATTCCATACTACACGATGATCGTCATTGAGGACCGGGAAAAGAAAAAATTGTTGCTTGATCTCAATCAGGAACTGCTGTTTGCACTCAAAAAACAGTATCCTTCTAAGGTTTTTGCATAAAGTGGTGAATAAAATATGAACAGTTGCAAACAAATCATGAACAACAAATGTGCGCAAAATCAGAGAATCCATCATTTCGACGAAGAATTGCAGGAATGCAAGCGGTTGTAATGGTGGATTTGTTGCATCACATGGCACGCATAATAGCAATATGAATGGAAATAACCGAAAATATGCGAAAAAATAGTGCAAAGCACACAAAATGATTGAAATTGCACATTATACGGACAATTATGCAAACTAGATATATTCAAGCAATGCTATAATACGTTCATCAGCAAAAGTAACAAATACTCTTAGGGAGAAGGAGGAAATTTATATGAAAAAGAAAATGATTACAGCATTACTTGCAAGTGCAATGGTATTGTCACTGGTTGCTTGCGGTGGAGGCGGAACAGACAGCAACGGTGGCGGGGATACATCCTCCAGCGGAAGCGGTACTTCTTCCTCATCCGACAGTAATAAGCTGACCGTATGGGCATGGGACCAGAACTTTAACATCAAGGCAATAGAGACCGCAGCCGAGCAGTACAAGAAAGACCATCCGGATTTTGAACTCGAAGTGGTTGAGACCTCTTCTGATGACTGCCAGACCAAGCTGACAACCGCAGCAAATGCCGGTGATTACAGCACACTGCCGGATATCGTACTCATGCAGGACAACAGCTACCAGAAATTCTTAAAAAGTTATCCGGATGCCTTTACCGACCTGACGGATATGGGAATCAACTGGGATGATTTCGGAAAATTAAAACAGTCTTACTCTATGGTAGACGACAAGCACTACGGTGTTCCGTTTGATAACGGTGCTGTTATCGCATGTTACCGTACCGACATCTTAAAAGAAGCCGGATACACCATCGACGACCTGACCGATATTACCTGGAGCGAATTTGCAAAGATCGGAAAAGATGTTCATGATAAGACCGGCAAATACTTACTGACCAGTGAGGGAACTGGCGGAGACACTATGATGATGATGATCCAGTCCTGCGGTGCAAACTTTGTCAATGAAAACGGAGATGCTTACATTGTAGGAAATGACATCGCTGAGAAGTGTGTCGACATCTACACCGAACTCGTACAGAATGATGTTGTAAAATTAGTAAACAACTGGGATGAGTATGTATCCACCATCACAAATGGTGAGGCAGCAGGCGTTGTCAATGGTAACTGGATCACTGCAACGATCGCTTCTACCGAAGACCAGAAAGGCCAGTGGGCAATCACCACAATGCCAAGTGTAGATGGTGTGGATTCCGCTACTCATTATGCAAACAACGGTGGATCTTCCTGGTATGTTACCGCAAACTGCCAGAACAAAGATCTTGCAGAAGATTTCTTAAAGAGCACTTTTGGTTCCAGTACAGATTTCTATGATGCAATCCTTCCACAGACCGGTGCGATTGCCTGCTACTTACCAGCCGGAGAATCGGATGTATACAACGAGCCAAACGAGTTCTTCAACGATCAGCCGATTTACTCCACGATCGTAGAATACTCTTCCCATATTCCGGAGTTTACAAAGACTCCGTATCACTATGAGGCAAGAGAGTGCATCAACACAGCAGTTGTCAATATCGTAAATGGAACAGCTAAGGCTGATGCATTACAGGAAGCACAAGATACCTTACAGTTTAAGATGACGGAGTAATCCGGTACATAAAAAAGAATGACAAGTTTGTATAGCGGGGGGCGACCTCCGCTATATGTGAAAATGACCAGAAATGCGAAAGGGGGAATTTGTTGTGAATTCCAAGAAAAAAGGGATGTCACTTATTGCAAAACAAAGAGCGGCAGGATGGACATTTCTAGCACCGGCATCGATTCTGATTGCGATCATGAGTTTTTATCCGATGGTGCGGGCATTTATCATTTCCCTGCAAAAGGGAACGGGTGCCAATATGCGCTTTACTGGATTTTCCAATTATCAGAGAATCCTTGTTGATAAGGTGTTCCAGCAGTCCATCGGCAACACATTTTTCTACCTGATTATCCAGGTGCCAATCATGCTTATACTTGCAATTCTGCTGGCACAGTTATTAAACAACAAACATTTAAAATTGCGGGGATTGTTCCGAACCTGTGTCTTCCTCCCATGTGCGACTTCACTGGTTTCCTATTCGTTGATCTTCCGTTCGATGTTTGCAACAGACGGACTGATTAACAGTATCCTCATGAAACTTGGTATCTTACATTCCGGCTATAATTTCCTGGGTCATTCCGGAAGTGCCAAAGCGGTCATTATCCTTGCTTTGATTTGGAGATGGACTGGTTATAACATGGTTTTTTATCTGGCTGGTTTACAGAATATCGAGTATTCCGTATACGAAGCCGCCAAGATCGACGGTGCAAACGGCTGGAAAACATTCTGGAGGATCACCGTACCGCTGTTAAAACCGACGATCATCATGACCTTTATCATGTCAATCAATGGTACGTTGCAGTTGTTCGATGAGTCCGTCAACCTGACAAAGGGTGGACCTGCCAATACGACTATTACCATGTCACACTATGTATACAACACATGTTTTATCAATGTGCCAAACTTTGGATATGCGGCAGCCATGTCATTTTTGATCTTTATCATGGTAGCGATCCTTGCATTTATCAACTTGAAAGTAGGTGATACGCGTGACTAAGCAGAAAAGCAAATCAATGATCCAGAGAAGATTGATCCCGACGTATATCTTTCTGGGGATCGTGTCCTTTATTTCCGTATTCCCGCTGTATTGGATGATTTCCGCAGCCACGAATACATCCACGGACGTATCCCGTGGTCGCCTGCTTCCGGGTACGCACTTTATGGAGAACTTTAAGAACTTAATGTCCCAGCAGCCACTGTGGAGAGCCCTCGGGAATTCGTTCCTGTATGCGATCCTTACGACGGTGCTGTGTCTCTTGGTCTGCTCCATCGCCGGTTATGGTTTTGAGATCTACCATGACAAATGGAAAGACCGCCTGTTTTCCATCCTGCTTCTTGCCATGATGATACCACAGGTTGCAACAATGGTTCCGTTGTTTCAGATGTTTTCCAAGGCAAAGCTGTTAAATACAGCGGTTGGATTTATGCTTCCGATCATATCCACACCGTTTATGATCATGATGTTCCGCCAGAATGCCCGTGCATTTCCGGTTGACATCATCGAAGCTGCGCGTATTGATGGATTAAGCGAGGTACAGATTTTCTTCCGGATGTTTATCCCGACGATGAAATCGACCTATGCGGCAGCCGCTGTTATCACATTCATGAATGCATGGAATGCATACTTATGGCCAAAGGTAATCATGTCCGATAACCGTGCGATGACTATGCCAATGCTCATTGCCAACCTGATTACCGGATACAAGACGGATTACGGTATGCTCATGTGTGGTGTATTGTTCTGCTCAATCCCGACGATGATCGTATTCTTCGTATTACAGAAGCAGTTTGCAGAAGGTATCACCGGAGCGGTTAAATAAAAATGGTAAAAAATGCCTTCCTTTTTGGAGGGCATTTTTTACCATAACAGGAAAGGGGTATATGCCTATGAATACATTTGATTATAAGAAAGTAAAAGATCCTCAGTATTTTCGTGATGCGCGCATGGATGCGCATTCTGACCACATATATTACCGGACGAAAGAGGAGGCAGAAGAGAAACAGAGTTCCTACCGCGTCAGTTTAAACGGGCTGTGGAAGTTCCACTATGCAAAAAACTATGCCGACGTAGTTGCCGGATTTGAGAAGGAAGACTACTGCTGTGTAGGTTGGGATGACATCAAGGTTCCGGCTCATATCCAGATGGAGGGTTACGATGTGCCGCAGTACGCTAACGTGCAGTATCCGTGGGAAGGCCATGAGGACATCCATCCGGGCGAGATCCCGGAGCAGTTTAACCCGGTGGCAAGCTATGTCAAATATTTTACCGTGCCGAAGCAGATGCAGGGGAAGCGGCTCTTTGTCTCGTTTCAGGGCGCGGAGAGCGGACTTGCAGTCTGGTTAAACGGCACATTCATCGGTTACAGCGAGGATTCGTTTACTCCGTCTGAGTTTGAACTGACCGATGCGGTAAAAGACGGGGAAAACAAACTGGCGGTACAGGTGTTTAAGTGGACAGCGAGCAGCTGGTGCGAGGATCAGGATTTCTTCCGGTTTTCCGGAATCTACCGCGATGTATACCTGTATACTGTGCCGGAAGTACATGCCTATGATGTAAAGGTGCGGGCACTGCCGGATGCAGCACTTACCGCTGCCGAACTGGCACTGACTTTACAGATGTGGGGAAGCGGCAAGGTGAAAGTCGTCCTCAAAAAAGACGGACAGACTGTGCTGGAAGACGAATCGGCTGTTACCGAAGGGGAACAGATCCTGACCTGGAACGTGGAGCGGCCTGTTTTGTGGAGCGCGGAAGACCCGCAGCTTTATGACCTTACGGTTGAAGTCTGCGATGGCGCGGGAACTTTACAGGAAGTGATCCCGCAGCGCGTCGGGTTCCGCCGGTTTGAGATGAAGGACGGTATTATGACATTAAACGGAAGGCGGATCGTCTTTAAGGGCGTGAACCGCCACGAGTTCAGTTCCGTCAGCGGACGGCATGTGTCGGAGGAAGAGCTGCGCAAGGATCTTCGCACGATGAAGCAGAATAACATCAACGCGATCCGTACCTGCCATTACCCGGATGCGTCTAAGATTTATGAGCTCTGTGATGAGTATGGCATTTACATGATTGATGAGACAAATCTGGAATCGCACGGTTCCTGGGATGTGGCAGAGTTTACGAAGGACGATACCTATATCGTGCCGCACAACAAACCGGAGTGGCTTGCGATGATGCTTGACCGTGCCAATTCGATGTACCAACGTGACAAAAACCATCCGGCGATCCTGATCTGGTCGTGTGGCAATGAGTCTTACGGCGGCAAGGACATCTATGAAATGTCCTGTCTGTTCCACCGTCTGGATGATACCCGTCTCGTTCATTACGAGGGGCTGTTCCACGACAGAAGTTACAACGATACGAGTGATATGGAAAGTCAGATGTACCCATCGGTGGAGAGCATCAAAGAATTTTTGGCAAAGGATTCGAGCAAGCCGTTTATCTGCTGCGAGTACACGCATGCAATGGGCAATTCCTGTGGTGCGATGCACAAATATACGGATCTGACCGACACGGAACCGAAGTATCAGGGCGGCTTTATTTGGGATTACATCGATCAGTCGATCTACAAAAAAGACCGCTACGGCGAGGAGTTTCAAGCATACGGCGGGGATTTTGGCGAACGTCCAACCGACTATAACTTTAGTGGAAACGGTATTGTCTACGGTGGAAACCGCGATGTGTCACCAAAAATGCAGGAAGTCAAATTCAATTACCAGAACATCACGGCGGAAGTGACTGCGGAGTCCGTAACGGTCAAAAATAAAAACCTGTTTGTCAACACCGACCGCTTTGCGTGTGTTGTGACCGTTGCAAAAGACGGAAAGGAGATCCGCCGGGCAGACTTACCGACGGCTGTGGAGCCGCTCTCGGAACAGACCTATCCACTGCCGTTTGCAAAAGAGACAAAGGCAGGCGAATACACCGTGACCGTCTCCTTCCATCTGAAAGCGGACACTGTCTGGGCAAAGGCAGGGCATGAGGTGGCTTTCGGGCAGTATGTCTATCCGGTTGCGGGTGAGGCAGAAACATGCACAGACAAGATCAAAGTGATCCACAGCACACACAACATCGGTGTAGAGGGTGCGCATTTTTCCGTCCTGTTTTCCGTATTAAACGGTGGGCTGGTTTCCTACAAATATGCGGGAAAAGAGATGATCGAGGCGATCCCGAAACCAAACTTCTGGCGGGCACCGACGGACAATGACTGTGGAAATCTCATGCCGGCGCGCTATGCACAGTGGAAAACGGCCAGTCTGTATGTCAGCCATAAAAGCCCGCAGGAGACGAGTACGCCGGAAGTCACGGAACACGAACACAGCATTACCGTTTCGTTCCGCTATTTTATGCCGACCACACCGGTTTCGGAATGTCGGTTGTCCTATGAAGTATTTGGGGATGGCAGGGTAAAGACCACGCTCTGTTATGATCCGGTCAAAGAATTGGGCGACATGCCGGAATTTGGCGTACTGTTTAAATTTAATGCCGATTACGACCGACTGCAGTGGTATGGACTGGGCGAACAGGAAACCTATGCTGACCGTTGTAAGGGAGCCAAACTTGGCATCTACAGCAATAAGGTAAAAGACAATGTGGCGCGGTATATGGTTCCGCAGGAATGTGGGGCAAAATGTGGCGTGCGCTGGGCGCGTGTGACTAACCGTGCCGGAGATGGCATGTTGTTTGAAATGACAGAAGAAACAGGTCCGATGGTATTTTCCGCACTGCCGTATACGCCGCATGAGATAGAAAATGCGATGCATCCGTATGAGCTGCCACCGGTACACTACACGGTTGTCCGTGTGGCAAAAGCCCAGATGGGTGTCGGCGGCGACGACAGCTGGGGCGCGCAGACGCATCCGGAATATCTGTTGCAGACGGACAAAACCATGCAGTTTTCCTTTGTATGGAAAGGCGTGGTGAGCACAGAAGCATAATTACAGGATCTTTACAATATTCAGATCCTGATCTAAAAGCAGGATGTCGGCTCTTGCCCCGACGGCAAGGGTGCCGATTTCCTGTGAACATTCGATGCTCTTTGCAGGATTGCAGGTGGCGGCTTTGACGGCCACGCCGAGCGGAATGCCAAACTGCACCGCATTTTTCATACAGTCAAACAAATTGGTGGCGGAACCTGCGATGGTTCCGTCTTTTAAGGTCGCAAGGCGGCCTTTTTTGATTACCGGCTGTCCGCCGAGTTCGTACTCGCCGTCCTCCATACCGGTTGCACGCATCGCATCGCTGATTAAAATCATGCGGTCGTTGCCAAACATGCGGAAGGCATTGCGGATGACCGACGGGTGGATGTGGATGCCGTCACAGATGATCTCTGCCATCGCATGCGGACAGTCCGCTGCCGCGCCGATAATGCCAGGATCGCGGTGGTGTAGTGGCGGCATGGCGTTGAACAGATGGGTGACATGGTTGGCACCGGCGGCAAAGGCATTTTCTGCGATTTCATACGATGCTGTGGAGTGTCCGAGTGAGATCGCAACGGTGTCTTTGAACTCCCGGATAAACGCATCGGAACCCGGCAGTTCCGGGGCGATCGTGATGATGCGGATCTTGTTTCCGCTTGCAGCAGAGAGCCGTCGGAACATGGCGGCATCCGGCGCGTGCAGATAGCTTGCTTTCTGCGCCCCTTTCTTTTCCGGGGAGAGGTATGGACCTTCCATGTGGATGCCCGCGATGTGGGCATATCCGGCAGCATCCGGCACATCGTTAATCGTCGCAAAGGCAGCTGTAAGCTGTTCTTCCGGCAGGGTCATGGAAGTCGGGCAGAATGAAGTCACACCGCAGGAATGCAGATATTGTGCGATTTCGGCAAGTCCTTTGGAATTTCCGTCACTGAAATCGTGACCTCTTGCCCCGTGGATGTGGACATCCACCAGACCGGGGATCACATAAAGCCCCTCGGCATCAAATACCGTATCGTCTTCTGCGGTTTCTGCGATGCGGTGTGTCGTTGTATCAACAACCAGTTCTTTTTTCCGAAAGGAGCCAGACTCCTCCCAGACCAGTCCGTTTTTTATGATCATGGCGTACTCCTTTTCCTAGATCAGTCCTTCTTTGATGATGCGGGATAATGCAGCTTCATCGGCAACGACGGAAACCTCGTCGTGTAACTGCAGGATTGATGCCGGTACATGCGGGGTGATCGGTCCGTAAACTGCCTCATAGAGTGCATCGGCTTTGGCTTCACCGCTTGCGATCAGTAGGATGTGCCGTGCCTGCATAATGTTTTTGATGCCGGTCGTATATGCCTGTGTCGGGACTTCCTCAATGAAGGAAAAGAAACGTGCATTGGCTTGAATGGTGTTTTCGGTCAGGTCGACGCAGTGGGTTTCCTTTGCAAAGGAATCCGATGGCTCGTTAAAACCGATATGTCCGTTGTTGCCGATGCCAAGGAGCTGTAAGTCGATGCCGCCCATGCTGCGGATGATGGCATTGTAGCGGGAGCATTCCTTTTCCACATCAGCTTCCATGCCGTTTGGAATAAAGGTGTTTACGGATTTGATGTTTACGTGGTCAAACAGGTTGTGGCGCATAAAGTAAGCGTAACTCTGATCGTTGTCGGCAGGAAGGCCTTTGTATTCGTCAAGGTTGATGCTGCGGATCTGTGAAAAATCAAGATCGCCCTTGTTGTACCACTCGATCAGCTGCTTGTAGGTGCCGATCGGTGAAGAACCGGTGGCAAGTCCGAGCACAGATTCCGGTTTTAAGATTATCTGTGCGGAGATAATGTTGGCCGCCTTGCGGCTCATTTCGTCATAGTTTTTTGTTTTATAAATACGCATAGTGGTCTCCTCCTTAAAATTGCGTTTCCTGCATTTGTTAAGTTGATTATAGGATGCAAAATTGGAAAAATCCATAGGGTTTGGGCAAATGGAAAGAACAATCCCCAAAAACGGAAAAAAAGAAAAATCGTGTGTGCTTTTGAAAGAACTTTCAAAAATATATGATATAATGAAATAAAATTACAGATCGGGTTATGGACATAGAGTTATATATCCCGTTGGACGTGGGCACCATAAACTCTGATGTTCCGCAAGTAACTGAGGAAGCAGGAAAAGGAGAAAACGCGTATGCAGACTTATGGAAGCAGTGTTGTGCCGATGATCGAGGCAAATTATGAGATGTTTACGGTGGTGGAGAAAACAATCGCCGATTTTTTTATTTCGAATGAAAAAGAGATGGATTTTTCATCGGGACGCATGGCAAAGATGCTACATGTTTCAGAAGCATCTCTGTCACGCTTTGCCAAGAAAATGGGTTACAGCGGATACCGGGAGTTTATTTACAACTACCAGCCCTCGATCGCGGAGCGACCGAATGTGGAGGAACAGACCATCCACGTCCTGTATTCGTATGAGGAATTGCTGCAAAAAACATACAGCTTAATCCGCGAACCACAGATCAAACATGTGTCCCAGCTAATCGGGGAACATACGCGCATTTTTTTGTATGGATTTGGCAGTTCTGGGCTGGCGGCACAGGAGTTTCAACTTCGGTTGCTGCGGCTTGGCATGGATGCGGAGGCAATCACGGAACTGCACCAGATGGTATTGAATGAAGCGCGTATCACAAACGCGTGCCTCGTGATCGGCATCAGCCTAAGCGGCGCGACGCGCGAGCTCATTGATGCACTTGACCGGGCGAAAGCGCGTGGGGCAGCGGTCATATATCTGACTTCCTCCAACGCAGAGCGGGAAAAACGGACGTATGAGGAGATCGTGCTCGCACCGGTAAAAAAGAACCTCGAATACGGAAATGTCATTTCCCCGCAATTTCCGATCCTGCTGATCCTTGATCTGATCTATGCCCAGCTTTTAAAAGAAGATCGGCGCAGCACGGAAGCGCAGTACGATACGCACATCTGGGAGAGGATCAAGGACTATCATGTTGGATAGATGTGGTTTTAAAAACCAGATTGACAGGAAAAATCATACATTTATACTAAATGTGTAGTCGAATTTTGGTTTAAAGTAAGATTACTCTTCTTCCGGGTATTTCATACCCCAGTTGTTTCGAATTTCAGTCATGATATGCATAACATCCTGTGAATAATTAAGATGCATAAGTGATTCAATTGTGGATAAATCGCCGGAGCATACAGCGGCTTCCATGTCAGCAACTTCATAGCTTAAGGCATCTGCAGTTTCTCCTGCGGAAATAGTTTCTTTATGTCCGTCCCCGGTGTAAGTAATGGTTGCTTCCATAGCTCTTGGGTATTCAAAGATCTCGATGTAACCCTTATCGAATGCGATGGTTGCGCGCTTTGGCTGCTTTGCGTGAAGCGATAAGGTGACGGTTGCCATCTCGCCGGCTGGGTTCATAAGAAGGATGCCTGCCTGTTCATCCACGCCGGTTGGTGCGTATTTTACCTGTGAAAGTACCTGATCGGCAGTTTCGACAAAGAACCAGCGGATCAGGGATAAGGCGTAAACGCCAATATCTAACATAGCGCCTCCGGCCAGATTGCGGTTAAAAAAGCGATTATTCATATCATATTCTTTATAGCTGCCGAAGTTTACCTGAATCAGACGAAGTGGTCCAAGGGTGCCGAAGCTTATGATCTCTGCAAGTTTGCGGTAGATCGGCATGTGGAAAATGGTCATGGCTTCCGCCAGAATGACATGATTTTTTTCCGCAAGGGCAATGGCCTCATCCAGTTCGTTTGAATTTAAGGTGATGGATTTTTCGCAGAGGACATGCTTTCCGTTTGCCAGTGCTTGACGCAGATATTGAATATGCGTATTATGTGGGGTAGAGATGTAGATAATGTCTACATCCGGATCGGTAAAGACATCTTCAAGGCGATCATATACCTTGGAAATCTGGTATTTTTCCGCGAATGCTACTGCTTTTTCGTGTGTGCGGTTTGCGACGGAATACAGATGGCGGTTTTGCCTGGCAAGTGCAGTGGCAAGTTCGTTTGCAATGACACCACAGCCAAGGGTTGCCCAGTTCAATGGTTTCATAGATAATTCCTCCTTCATTTGCATTTATACTCCTTTTTACGCGCTCATTTTAGCATGAAAGGGCAGACGGTGCAAGTCAAGGAAGGATAAGTGGAATGTTTTACAGGAAAGGAAAAATATGTATCGGATATTAGTTGTGGAAGATGATGAAGTGATTGCAAAAACAATCCGGCAGCATTTACAGAGCTGGAATTATGAAGTCTTTGCAGTAGCGGATTTTAATAGTGTGATGGAAGAATTTGCCCGGGTGAAACCGCATCTGGTGTTGATGGATATAAGGCTTCCGTTCCACAATGGATTTTACTGGTGCACAGAGATCCGGAAAGTTTCGAAGCTGCCAATCATATTTGTCTCTTCGATGAATGACAATATGAATCTGGTGATGGCGATCAATATGGGCGGGGATGATTTCATCATAAAACCGTTTGATCTGAATGTGCTGACAGTAAAGATTCAGGCGATGCTGCGCCGGACTTATGAATTTGCAGGGGAAAGCCATATGCTTGAGCATCAGGGGGTGTGGCTGAATCTGTCGGATGGGACACTGACCTACGAAGAGCAGATACTGGAGTTAAGCAAAAATGAGCGGAAGATTTTGCAGACGCTGCTTGAAAATCCGGGGGCAATTGTAACGAGGGAGAATCTGATGATGGCATTGTGGGAAAGTGATGTGTATGTGGATGAAAACACATTGTCGGTCAATGTGAACCGGCTGCGAAGAAAACTGGAAACGATTGGATTGACAAATTTTATTTTAACACGAAAAGGAATCGGTTATCAGATTAAAAAGTGATCAGGAAATGAGGCGCACATTGAGGGCATACATAAAGCAGTATTTAAACAGATACAAAGGCGGTCTTGCACTTGTGGCAGGGCTTATGATCTTCCACATTTTTGTGCTTTACATTTGTGGCATACCCGCTGCGGATATCCGATATTTTGCGGGACTGGAACTTGTATTTTTTGTGCTGGCCGCTGTATTTTGCGGGATACGGTACTGGTATCGCCTGCGGACAGTAAAAAGGCAGATCCGGGATTATATGCAGGGCATGCAGGCACTTTCAGATACGGAGGATGCGCTGGAGGAAGTGTATATGGATGCGCTTGAACAACTGCAGAATAAGCGGCAGGAGGAAAAGGGAGCATACAGGAACCTGCAGCGGGAAATGGAAGAATATTATGCTCTGTGGGTGCATCAGATCAAAACGCCGATCTCCGCGATGCGTCTGCTTTTGCAGAGGGAAGAACAAAAACAGACAGATCCGGATGAAACAGCGGGAATGGAAAAAAGTGTGTTGTATGACATGCAGCAGGAATTATTCTGGATTAACCAGTATGTCAATATGGCACTTCAGTACCAGCGGATGAATTCCGGTATGAATGATCTGGTGCTTGAGATGGTTTCAGCGGATCAGGTGGTGCGCACTGCGATCCGGAGGTTTGCGCTGATTATGATTCGTAAAAAGATTGCCATTCACTATGAGGAATGCCGGGAGATGGTGCTCTCGGATGAAAAGTGGCTGGAATTTGTTGTGGAGCAGATTTTGTCCAATGCGATTAAGTACAGCGGCGAAAATCGCGCGGTTACAATACAGATAAACCGGAATGAAGCCGACAATACCTGTGAACTTGTGATCTCTGATCAGGGAATCGGCATCCGGAAGGAGGATCTGCCAAGGATTTTTGAAAAAGGTTATACCGGGTATAACGGACGGGCAGATAAAACTTCGACGGGAATCGGACTTTATCTGTGCCGGGAGATTACCAAAAAGCTTGGGCATGGGATTATGATCACATCCGAAATTGGAAAAGGTACGGATGTGACAATTGTATTTGAAAGAAATAATTTGGATGTCCGGGATTAAGTGTTTTGACGTGGGAGACAAATAACATGGATACTCGGGACGTAAAAACAGGTATCTTACACAAATGTAAGATACAAAGCCGAAATGTAAGACAAATCAATGGCTTGCATTTCGGTTTTTTGCTATTCTGAAATTGTAAAAAAGGGACAGAGTTATTTTATGAAAAACAGTAGAAAAAAGGACAGATTTATAAGGAGTAAAAATCATGACAATTTTAGAAGTGCATAATCTGAAAAAAGTTTATACGACGAGATTTGGTGGCAATCAGGTGCAGGCACTGCGAAACATCCAGTTCTCGGTAGAGGAAGGCGAGTATGTCGCGATCATGGGCGAGTCCGGATCGGGCAAGACAACACTTTTGAATATTCTGGCGGCGCTTGACCGTCCGACGGAGGGAGAAGTACTGCTGAACGGGAAAAACCTTGTGACGGTGCGGGAAAAAGAAATTGCAGCATTTCGGCGGGAGCATCTTGGCTTTGTGTTTCAGGATTTTCATCTGCTTGACAATTTTTCGCTGAAGGACAATATTTTCCTGCCGCTGGTGCTCTCAAATGTGCCTTATAAGCAGATGAATGAGTGGCTTTATCCAATTGCGCAGAAACTTGGCATTGTGGATATTCTGGAGAAGTATCCGTATGAGGTGTCCGGTGGACAAAAACAGCGTGCGGCGGTGGCGCGGGCAATCATCACAAAGCCGGAGCTGATCCTTGCGGATGAACCGACAGGAGCTTTGGACTCCAAGGCAACCGACAGCCTGCTGACGCTGTTTTCGCAGATCAATAAGGAGGGGCAGACGGTTCTTATGGTAACGCACAGTACCAAGGCGGCGAGCCATGCAAACCGGGTGCTTTTTATCAAGGACGGGGAAGTTTTCCACCAATTGTACCGCGGAAGCATGAGTAATGAACAATTGTATGCAAAGATTTCGGAAACATTGACCGTTCTGACGACAGGTGGTGAGAACTATGAATAATCTGTATGTACGGCTGGCAAAAAACAATCTGAAAAATAACAAATCACTGTATGTTCCTTATATGGTTGCGGGAATGATCACGGTGCTTATGTTTTACATTATGATGTTTATCAACAACAGTGCCGGGCTTGAAAAAATGCGCGGAGCCTATTATATTACAACAATCATGTCGTTTGGTGTGATTGTGGTAGGCGTTTTCTCGTATATCTATATTTTTTATACAAACAGCTTTATCAGTAAAAGGCGTAAAAAAGAGATGGGAATTTACAATATTCTCGGGATGGAAAAGCGGCATATTGCGAAAGTGCTTGCCATTGAGACGGTGTTTACCGCGTTTGTCTCGATCGTCGGAGGCATTGTTGCTGGAATTTTGTTTTCCAAACTGGCACTTATGCTGATTTACCGGATTCTGGGGATTCCGGTGACGATCGAATTTTCCGTTCCGCCGTCTGCCGTGAAAAATACCGTGCTGGTGTTTGGTATTTTGTATATGATGACGCTTTTTTACAATCTGATGCAGATGAAACTGGCAAATCCGGTGGAACTTTTGCGGGGCAGCAGTGTGGGGGAAAAGGAGCCGAAAACGAAGTGGCTTATGGCAATTTTAGGAGTAGTATGTCTCGGTGCGGGATATGCAATTGCCATTACGACAGAGCAGCCAATGAAAGTGATCAGCCTGTTTTTTGTGGCAGTGCTTCTGGTGATCGCTGGAACATATCTGCTGTTTACGGCGGGCAGTATTGCGGTGTTAAAGCTGCTGCGGAAAACCCATGGATTTTATTACAAAAAAAAGCATTTTATTGCGGTATCGACGATGATGTACCGGATGAAGCAGAATGCGGCGGGGCTGGCAAGCATCTGTATTTTATCGACAATGGTGATGGTCATGGTGTCTACCACGGTCTGTATGTTTGCGGGTCTTGATGATGAGATTAACATACTCTATCCGTATGAGATCAACGTGCAGACCGGCTATTCTGAGGTGAAGGAAAATGTATCGGAGCAGAGTTCGGATATTATACAGTTTATAGAGGATACGGGAACAAACGTGACGGACAGTGAGAGTTATTCGTATCTGAATTTTGCGATGACGTTGGAGAAAGATTCTCTTACGATTGGGCAGAAACCGACAAATGCGAGCCTGTATTTTCTGACGCGGGATAATTTCCTTCGGATGGATCACACGCTGACAGAGGCGGATGTGCCAAAGGTAGAAGCCGGAAAAATTCTTATCTACCGGGAAAAACGGTTCCAGTCTACGAAAACATTGCGTGGAGATCAGATACAGATTCTTGGAGAAACGTTTACCGTACAGCAAAATGGATACTGTAAGAATCGCTGCAATGGAGGGGCTATTTCGTTCATGGATGGGGTTTATTATATTGTTGTGGATCATATGCAGACGCTGCAGAAGTTGCAGAAACTGGCGATCGCTGCGGCAAATACAGAGAATGTCAGTGCGTATGCCTATGAAAATGTACTTGGAATCAATATTACCGGAACGGAGACAGAAAAGATCGCGTGCAGCGGAAACGTGGAGAATTATTCCTCTGGGGAAAAATATGGCGTTGTCTGGAGGCGCGTGCGCGGCAGGGCAGTAAACCGGAAGGAGCTGCTGGCACTGTACGGAGGGTTTTTCTTCCTTGGGATTTTCCTTGGCATCGTCTTTCTGGCAGTGACAGTGATGATTATTTTCTACAAACAGGTATCGGAGGGGTACGAGGACAAAGAGCGATACCGGATCATGGAACAGGTGGGCATGAGCAATGTCGAGGTGAAGTCAGCGATCGAGACGCAGATCCGCATGGTGTTCTTTCTGCCGATCGTGGTGGCAGCACTGCATGTCGTGGCGGCATTTCCACTGATCCGCAGAGTGCTTTCCCTGTTGATTATGGACAGCGGGCAGTTGTTTGTCTGGTGTCTCGTTACAACGGTACTTGCATTTGCGGTTATCTATTATGTGGTATTTCGGATCACTTCAAAAATTTATTACCGCATTGTGGGCAATCAGGTGCGCTGAATTATTTGTGGAAAGTCACAGGCAGCATAACGGAAAATACATTTTTGTCCCCCTGCCGTTCTACGGTAATTTTGCCGGAATGGTTCGTGACAATAGAGTGCGCAATGGACAGACCGAGCCCAAAATGACCGTTATCCGCGCGTGCTTCGTCTGCGCGGAAAAAACGTTCAAACAGGCGGTCACGGATTTCTTCCGGAATCGGATCGCCGGTATTTTCCACGGATAAATAAAACTTACGGTTGTGGATATGGGCGTGAATTTCTATACTTCCATTTTCCGGGGTATAGCTTAACGCATTATTTAACAGGATGGAAGCGAGATTTTGAATCTGATGCTCGTTTCCATCCATTTTCATTTGTTCCTGAATATCAATGGAAAGCGCAATGTGTTTTTCAAAAGCAACACTTTCCATCGGATAGATAATGTCGAGCAGTGCGTCATCTACAGGGAAAACCGCATGGGTATTCTGGATCTGCGGGGCATCCAGCCGCGTGAGCGTAAGCATTTTCTGGACAAGAGAGATCATCCGGGAAGTTTCCTGCTGAATATACAGCAGATGTTTATTGTCCCTGCCTACTTCAGAAGATAACAGTTCGGCATTGGCACTAATGACGGAGAGTGGGGTTTTCAGCTCATGACTGGCATTGGAAATAAATTTTTTCTCGGATAAAATGGTATTTTCAATCGGTTTTACCATCCAGCGAGAGAGTGCCCTGGAGGAAATGGTAAATACAATGATTCCGAGAATTGCCAGAATAAAACAGAGGGAGATCGTCGGAAAAGTTGACTTTAAAGCAGGGGCTCCGCTGAGCATCAAAACATAATACTGTCCTTTTTTGGCGCGGAGGTGGTTGACGGAAGCATACCGCTTGAAAAAAACATAATTTTTATGATTGGAAATAAGGGCTTTCCCCTGTTTTAAAAGATAATCATCGGTCACGCCGGAAAATGTATCAAACATTATTTCCATTTCATTGGATTCATCGATGGAAAAAAGGCAGTATGGGATATGGTCAAGCTCAGAAGGAGAAGTCTGGCCGTTTGAGATGATAAAGGTATCCCATGTCGTATAGTGCAGGGCAGCACGGATGGTCTGCTGCAGGTCACTGAGATTATTCCGGTAGGAATTGTTGATGAAAAGGAATAAAATCACCAGCCAGATGACCGTAAGCAAACATATAAAAAGTGTACTGATCCTTCTCTGTAAAGATTCAATCATCAGAAACCTCCATAATATAACCGACTCCGCGAATGGCGCGAATTGTCACATTGACCTGCAGATGATGAAATTTTCGTCGCAGGAAGGAAACATATACTTCTACATTATTGTATTCTGCATTGGAATCGAATCCCCAGATCTTTGTGGTAATCTGGTTTTTCTCGAGAACCTGATTACAGTTATTCATAAATAATTCCAGTAATTGCATTTCTTTTCCGGATACCTGGACAGATTTTTGGGTCTGTGTGTTGCAGATTTCGCAGGTAGCAGGATCGTAGGAGAGATTTCCAACGACAGGGTGTGAAGTATCCTGATGATGGCTGCGTCTGCTGATCGCCTGTATGCGCATGAGCAGTTCACGAATTTCAAATGGTTTGGTCATATAATCGTCCGCACCGGTAGTAAATCCCTGAATTTTATCATCAAGTTCTGTTTTTGCGGAGAGAATAAGTACCGGAACATTGTCTCCATCCCTGCGCAGAGCAGAAAGAACTTCATAACCGTTCATTTTCGGAAGCATGAGATCTAAAATAATCATATCATAAATGCCGGTTGAGGCATGCTCATAGCCGAGCTGTCCATCGTTTGCAATATCTACTGCATAGTTTTCGTTTTGTAGAGCTTCTGCAATGGTATCCGCAAGCAGGACGGAGTCTTCAATTACTAAAATTTTCAATTGGAATCCCCTTTGCTAAATCAAAATAATTATTGTTGTATTTGGAATTTATTATAACGAATCTTGGAAATCTTGCAATCATAATTTTTATTTTTGGATGAATAAAAAAAGTTAAAAAGAAAATTGATATGTTTTCAAGGTTCATTCAAGGAACATTTTATATTATAACAAATGTAAAACATTGGAAAGGAATAAAGCCATGAAAACCTTATATTTGCATATTGGAACAACAAAGACAGCAACAACGTCTATTCAGAGATTTTTAGAAGAAAACAAAGACGTACTGCAAAAATATGGGTATTGCTTTCCTGATTCACTGCATGTGTATCCAAGAGCAAATAAAAGGAGAAATGCACACTTTCTGGTTGCAAAAGTGTGGGATGCAGACGGTAGCAGAAACCAATCGAAGGAAAAGGAATATTTTGAAGAGGGGTTACAGCAGATCAGAACCGCATTTGGGACATACGATCATGTGATACTGACAGATGAATCCATCTGGCATGCGTTAAGCTACTCAAAAAAATCACTTCTTCAGGAATTAAAAAAGGAGGCGGATGAACAGAAGTATCAGATTAAGGTAATTGTATATCTGCGCAGACAGGATGGCCTGCTGATTTCGCGATGGAACCAGGAGGTGAAGCAAAACTTTAATAGTGTCGCTGTTATGACATGTGAAGAGTATCTTGCTGCATCAGAGAAAAAAGAAAAAAAGATTTACCAATATGCACAGAAACTGGATGAGATTGCAGCTGTCATAGGAAAAAATAATTTAATAGTCAGGAGATTTTCTCCGAAGAGCTGGAAAGACGGATCAATCATTCATGATTTTATGCATGAGATCGGATTGGACGTCACAGAGGAATTTCAGGAATTGGAAGAAAGTGAAAATCTCCGGTTAGATAAAAATACCACGGAAATTAAGAGAATACTCAATAAGAGTGAATTTCTCACAGGAAAAGAAATCTCTTATTTTCGTAGATTTTTGAAGGAAATCTCAAAAGATTACATAAAAGAAGAAAATACAGAAATGCTTGCAAAAGAGGAATTGCAGCAGTTTCTGGAATTGTATGCGAAGGAAAATGAACGGGTAGCCGAGGAATATATCGGGGATGGACAGCCTTTGTTTTCGAATGAAGTTAAAGATTTACCGAAATGGAATCCGCAAAATGAAAAAATGCAGGAAGAAATTATTCAGTTCTTTGCAGCAGTTACTATGGATCTCAGAAGAACGAATGAAATTCAGCGTCAGAAAATAAACCAGCAGGAAAAAAGAATCAGACAGCTGGAAAAGAGGGCAAATGAATTTGTGATGTTCCGGGACAAAGCAAAGCATCCGTTTCGGACGATCTGGAAAAAATTATTTCGATAAAAGGGACTGGGCAGATGACAGAGGGTTTCAATACACAAAGAGATGAAAAAACAGACAGCAGACACAATCTTACATGGCATATGATGGATATTAACAGGCAGAAGCGCGAAAAGCAGATGCAGCAGAAGGCTTTTACCATCTGGATGAGCGGATTGTCCGGTGCAGGAAAGTCTACGATAGCAAATGCACTGGAGAAGCGTCTGTATGCGATGGGAAAAAAAACGATGCTTTTGGATGGAGATAATGTGCGGATGGGCTTAAACAGCAATCTTGGTTTTTCCGATGAGGACCGGGTAGAAAATATCCGGCGGATAGCAGAGGTTGCAAAGCTGATGAATGATGCAGGCCTGATCGTGATTACCGCATTTATTTCTCCGTACCGGCATGATCGCGAGAATGCAAAACAGATTATCGGAGACGGTTTTCGGGAAGTTTATGTCAGCACTTCCATTGAAGAGTGTGAAAAGAGGGATGTAAAAGGATTGTATAAGGCTGCGCGGGAAGGAAAAATTGCGCAGTTTACAGGAATTACCAGCCCTTATGAAATTCCGGAACATGCAGATGTTGTCGTAGATACCGCGGAGATGGATGTGGAAACATGTGTGAATCATATATTGGAGCAACTGAAAAGTCTGTTGCGAGAATCCGTGTGAGTCAGGCAGGACAGTTTATCCGGTCAATGTTTTGGATCGGATGTATTGGATTTGGCGGAGGAAGCGCACTTATTCCAGTTATTGAAAAAGAGATTGCAGATCGACAGGGAATAGACGAAAAACAGAATATTGACAAAGATGTGGTGGTTGCAAGTATTACACCGGGAGCACTTCCGGTAGAGATTGCAGCGTCTATCGGGCGCCGCAAATTTGGAATCAGGGGAATGATCGCAGGTGCTGTCATGATGGCATTGCCGGGAGCGTTGATGACGGTGGCTCTGGTAGCGGTGTTGTCTGTATTTCAGGAAAAAATCCTTTCTGTTGTAAATATGATTTCCATAGGAGTCTCTGTTTTTATTTTATATCTGTTGTTTTCTTATATCAGAAAAATGTTAAAAGACTGCGGGGAAGACGGAAAACACAGAAAGATGAAAGCGATTTTTTTAATGCTTGGGGTTTTTGTACTGTCTTTTTTTATTTCTTCGGTGCAGGTACTGATACTGGCATTTTTCAGCATTTTTTTCACCAGAGGCAATTACAGCAAAAAGAATCTGATAATTCTTATCGGCATTATTGGCAGTTATCTGTTGACACATGTACAAGTGTTTTCGTTTGATCTGTCCGGATGGCATCCTGTGGTTGATATTGTGATGGGAATACTTGGATGTTATGGCATTTTCTGTAATATAGCAGATACCGGATGGAAAAGAGAGAAGAATTGGGGTATAATTGCAAAGGATGTTGGAACATGGGTTGTATTTGCGGCAGTTTTCGTCGTTCCCGTCTGGTTTGTAAACCATGAGATCATGTGTTTTTCCGGCAGGGGAATTTTGTCTACATGGATGTCCTTTGGCGGTGGTGATGCATATATGACCATAGCGGATGGAATTTTTGTGGGAGGAGGAATGATCACTTCCCAGCAATATTACAATCATATTGTTCCGGCGGTAAATGTATTGCCCGGATCTATTTTGTGTAAAACCCTGGCGGCAGCCGGATATTATACAGGATGGAACCTGACACAGAACATAGGAGTTGGATTATTATTTTCTATAGCAGGTTTTGGATGCAGTATTGCCGCGTCATGCAGTATTTTTATGCTTGCATATCATCTGTATGATTATCTGATCACATTACAGGTATTTCGTATTATTCGAAAATGGATCAGACCAATCATCGGTGGTCTGTTAATGAAAATCATGGTGATGCTTTGCTTGCAGAATATAGGTATGGTGATGACTTTTATGAAATAAATGTACAAACAGGAGATATAGAAATTGAGATTTACAAAAGCAAAAATTGTAGCAGCAGGAATGATACTGGCGGGAATCTGTATGATTGCACCACAGCAGCTGAGGGCAGAGGTACCCAAAACACAGATGGATGGTGTGATGGGACAAAGCATCAAAGAAGAGATGGATGATACACAGATTTCAGACGTGGATACGCAGAGGGACGGATTGTTGTCCACATATGCCATGCCACGGCTGCTGGGGGCATCTAAGGCATCTTCCGGATATACACAGGATTTTCTGGATGGTTCTTTTACTTCGAAAGTGGATTATACAAGTGTTACCTATTATCACAAATCGGACTATGAAGATGCGCAGCTTTTGAACGGAATAGATGTCTCTTGGTGGCAGGCAAAAAATAAAAAAACAACAGCACTTAACTGGGAAAAAATACATGATGCAGGGATAGATTTTGCATTTGTCCGTGTAGCATCGCGAGACACTTCTGATGGAAGTATTTATGAAGATACGGCGGCAGATTCCCATATTCAGGCGGCACTTGAGAACGACATCAATGTCGGTCTGTACATATTTTCACAGGCACTGACAGAAAAAGAGGCAAAACAGGAAGCAGAATATGTGCTGGATCTGGCAGATAAATACGGCTGGGATGTGACCCTTCCGATTGTTATAGACAGGGAAAAAGGAAGTCACAACCGCCTGACAGGGGGGAAACTCTCCAAAGCAAAAGAGACAGCGGTCTGCCAGTCATTTGCAGATACGATTTCCGATGCGGGATATCAGCCGGTTGTTTATGCTTCCTATGCATGGATCAAATCCTATATTGATACAGATTCTCTGGAGGATTGCGGCATCTGGATTGCGCGGTACAATAATACGACAACGAGCAATGCAAAAAGCGGGGAACCTTATGCAGACACAGCATATGACTATGAATTCTGGCAGTATTCATCCGTTGCAAAAGTGAGTGGATATACGGGAAATCTGGACGTAAATTTCTGGTACAAGGACACCAGTGCAAAAACCGGAGGATTGAAAGCAACTGTGGGGAATGCATTTGACCCTGTGAAACTAAGCTGGGGCAAAGCTGCCGATGATGTAACCGGATACCGCGTGTACCGGTATGACGAAAAACAGAAAAAATATGTTTATATGAAGCAGACGAGTGGAAAAAGCTTTACGGATACCGATGTGACAAGCGGAAAGACTTATCAGTACAGGGTGCGCTGCTTTTGGACCATCGGTGGGACAAATTATTATGGAAATTATTCTTCGGTGGTATCGGCCACCGTTCCGCCGGCAAAAGTGTCCGATGTAAAAACACAAAAGCGCAGCAGTACATATGTGACACTTGGATGGAGCAAAATATCAGGTTCCAGCGGATACCGGGTTTATAAATATAACACAGCAGAAAAGAAATACGAAAGTGTGGCAACGATTGCAGGCGGAGCAGAAGTTTCTTATAAAGTTACAGGATTGAGCGGAGCTACAACGTACAAATTTAAAGTGAAATCTTATAAAAAAGCAGAAGGGGAAACCGTCTGGGGAGAAGCTTCTGACGCACATGAAGAGTGCACAAATCCGCTGAAGGTAAAAAATCTCCGGCTGCAGACAAAATCTTGTGCAGTCACATTAAAATGGGATAAAACCAGCAATGTAACCGGATATCAGATTTACCGTTATAACAGTAAAACGAAAAAGTATGATAAAATTGCTACTATTAAAAATAACAAAACATTTTCCTATAAGGATTCCAAATTGAAAAAGGGGACTGCCAGCCAGTATAAAGTCCGTGCATATAAATCTTATAATGGGAAAACGTATGTGGGTACCTGTTCAAACGTTACAAAAATAAAAGTGAAATAGATAATGTTCATGGGGGATTCACACAAATAATTTCAGAATATTGAACAGAACACCATCGAATGCATTTCCTAAGAAATCAAGATTCTTTATATAAGAATTCCACACAAAAAGCCACGCAGTAAAATATTTTAACTGCGTGGCTTTACATATTTATCAGTGGAACATCCCTATACGGAGGGGATTACATATCCTGCCTGTTTCATTTCTTTCGTAAAATCAGCGATTGACAATCCCGCTTTTTTAGCACCCATTTCCACGGTAATAATGCCATCCTGTACAAGGGATGCATATGCACAGAGTTGTCCTTCCGCACGTTCTGCCTTCAGTTCTTCTTTCATCAATACCCTTAATGCTTCACACATTGTCTGTTCACTTCCTTTCCATTCCTGAAATTTCTCCATGTTGCTTCCCACAATGACCTGTAGCACGACATCCGCAAGGCTCTTTTCACGTTCCGTGAATACACTGGCTTCTTCCAAATACCGGCGTATCAGAGGTTTGTCCAGCTGGTCTGTCAGTGCCTTGAGCTGCACATGCAGATTTGTGTCCAACTCCGATGACACGATGATCTGCATCGGGAACATGACACCGCTGACGTAATAAATCCCAGAGGCTTCTGTCTGGCATCCATACCCGGTCTGTTCCAGTTCGTGCAGCAACTTTACTGGCTTACGGTCACGGAGCAGAGTGACCGTGAGCTCATCTGTCGGGATTTCATTCACATGTTTCGGCAACACCTTATACAGGCATGCATACGCAACTGCCTTGTAAAAAGTGTCGATATTCAGTTCGTCTTTTGGTGACTTGTATTCAAAAATGTTGTGTGTACGGAAAATTTTGCCGATCTCGTTTTTAATCCTGCAGTTTTTCTTCACCTTTACGACCGTGCAGTCAATCTGCAGGGGCTTTTCCGGTGTCTTAGCCGTTGTATTTTTCGATAGTTCTTTTTCCAACTGTTCTCCTTATATTATATGTAGTTTTTGCATTTTTTTCAACGCGCAAAATGATATGGGAGCAAAAGGCATGCTTGCCCCTGTATCATGTAAAATTTATCTGGTTCTATCGTACAAAAATATACAAATGGGATTTCTGGCAGAAACTGCCACTGAAAAAAATATATTTACCATAACATAAGAACACGATTCTGACAAGGAAAAGTTAGAATTACTTTTGGATTATGATGATGTTCCCCAGAGCCGAGGAATATATAGAGAAAAAGCCACGCAGTAAAATATTTTAACAGCGTGGCTTTACATATTATTTAATATAAACATGGATTCATAGTGCTTCGATGGAATCAATCATCATCAGCAACTACTTTTACCGTATACACAACCGATTTTTTTTCATCCTTGGAATTAGTATAGCTGCAGGTGATCTTTGTTGTTCCTCTAAATCAAAATCGTCCCAGACCTTCTCATACTTGACAGAAGCACCGGACTTCCGGAGAGAGTAATCTTTCTTTGCCTCTGTTACAGATACCTTGATGGTGTCCCCGTAACGATCCTTGTTTTTCCCATATACATAGCACCGGATCTTTGCAGTTCCGGGTTTTACAGCAACAAAATCCATATCATCACCGGTTCTGTATGTGGATGTCCTCTTTGGCATCGAGCCTTACCATATCTGGAAAAAGGATGAGGATCATGCCGCAGGCGATGTAAAGGATGATATTCCGTTCCAGCCGGATCGTGACCAGCAGGAACAGGTATTTTGCGCATTTGTCAAAGAGTATCCGAATCTGAAATGTATTGCCAGACATGTCCGTTTTGCACACAGCTGCAGCGAAAACAGCCTTCTGGCATATCTGTGGAAAGAAGGACAGATTTATGAAAGCAGACGTCTGACCTTTCATATCCTCGACCGGGTCGGAGGCGGAGATGCATTTGTAAGCGGCATTATTTATGGCCTGATGAATGATTATACACTGGAGGATACGGTGAATTTCGGTGTTGCGGCAAGTGCTGTAAAGCATACGATTCATGGGGACGGAAATATTACGGATGATGTTTCTTTGATCCGGCATGTGATGGAAATGAATTTTGATATCAAACGATAAAACGGTGAGGTAATAACATGAATGAATTAGAAGAAAAATTTTATGAAACCGGAGTGGTTCCGGTCGTTGTATTGGAAGATGCAGAGGATGCAGTGCCGCTTGCACAGGCACTGGTCGAAGGAGGACTTTTGAGTGCGGAAGTGACCTTCCGCACCGCAGCAGCAGAGGAGTCCATCCGCCGGATGACGGAGGCTTTTCCACAGATGCTGGTGGGAGCCGGCACGGTGCTTACGAAGGAGCAGGTCGATGCGGCTGCAGCAGCCGGTGCAAAGTTTATCGTAAGTCCGGGATTTGATCCGGAGATCGTAGATTACTGTCTGGAAAAGAAGATTCCGGTTCTGCCGGGCTGCATTTCTCCTTCAGAAGTCGCACAGGCGGTCAAAAGAGGTCTTACCATTGTGAAATTCTTCCCGGCAGAGCAGGCTGGCGGAATTGCCATGATCAAAGCGATGGCAGCACCGTATGTGGGGCTTAAGTTTATGCCGACCAGCGGAATTAACGCAGGAAATTTAACGGAGTATCTTTCCTGTGACAAGATCCTCTGCTGCGGTGGAAGCTGGATGGTGAAAGGGGATCTTGTAAAAGCCGGAGATTTCGGCAATATCAGGGAATTGTCCGCAGAGACCAGAAAACTTGTGGATACTATCCGGAAATAGTTGGTATTTGATACTGTCTGACCGCATCAGCACCACCAGGCAGGAAGAGAATAAGGAGAATAGCGACGATCCATGGGAACAGTGTGGTAAAAATGTTATACAGGTCTCCCAGTGGATCCTCGCTGTAATCCCAGAAAGGTCTGGCAGGATCATGGATCCAGTAGACATTTATGATTGTCCGCAGATGGGATCTGGTACTGCTTAGCGGAGAACAGGAGAATTTTCTGCAGTACTCTTTTCCGGCTACCGTGTAAGTATACCTTGCCGCCCAGTAATTGTAGTCGGAATTTGACCGGTTGACCGTGATTCTTTTTGCATCTTTTTTTATAATCATTCCCTTTGTGACATGTCCGCGTTCTTTTGCAATTTCAATTTTTCTGCTCAGCCCAACTTTTCTTTTGGCTAAAAACTTCAGATCAATGATGTACAGTGGTATCAGCGATATAACGGCTACAGTTACCTGCCATGGATACTGGCGGATGGCGTTGATGATTTCTTTAAATTCCATGATTTCCCCCTTTTTTGCTTCCTATAAGGAAGCGGTTTTGAACACTTTCCCGGTACTGCCGTCTCTTATGCGGTCAGACCATGGAAAGGAATATGGTCTTTGCATCCTTTATTATAGGAAAAAAGGGATTATTTGGCAATAAAAAACAACTGTAAACGTTTTCATATATTAGGCATATCTATCTGTACATTTCATGAAAGCATAACGACAATTCAGAATAAAATCCCCGGATTTATTTGTCCTTAAATCCTGTAAAATACGGCATTTTTAGAAAAATTATATTCATACCAATTATGTATGAATATAGGGAAATAAAACGCAAAGGGTGAAAACGATTTCACGTTTTGCCTTTGTCATTTCCATAATGCCGCGTATATAATGCAGGCAACAACAACACAGGGAGGTGTGGAAATGGAAACATCAAACATTATAGAAGTCACCCATTTAAACAAACAGTTTCTGGTGAACAAACAGCCGATGGAGGTGCTGCATGACATCAATCTGCAGGTAAAAAAAGGAGAATTTATTACCATCGTGGGGCACAGCGGATGCGGAAAAAGCACACTGTTGAAAATTATCTGCGGACTTGTTGATTATGAGGATGGACAGGTGGAGCGCAATGGACACCCGGTTACAGGGCCAGGACCAAAATGTGGAATGGTGTTTCAGGATCATCGCCTGCTTCCGTGGCTGAAAATAAAAGATAATGTAGGATTTGGTCTTGGGGATCTGCCAAAGCAGGAACGGGAGGAAAAAGTAAGAAAACATCTCGAGCTTGTAGGGCTGGCGGGATTTGAAAACAGTTATCCGAGTCAGTTGTCCGGCGGTATGTCACAGCGTGCCGCAATTGCCAGAGGGCTGGCAAACAATCCGACGATCCTGCTTCTGGATGAACCGTTTGGTGCGCTGGACGCTTTGACAAGAATCCAGATGCAAAAAGAGATTCTCCGGATTCAGGAAAAAGAGGGCACGACGATGGTCATGGTAACACATGACATTGACGAGGCAATCTACCTGGGAGACCGAATCGTGGTAATGTCCGCAAGACCGGGGGAGATCAAAGATATCATAGAAGTTGACCGGGCAGCGGCGGGAAAGCGCAGCGGAGCAGAGTTTGCTGCATATAAAAAGAAAATTTATGATTATTTCTTTGAAGACAGTGATGAGAAATATGAAGTTGAGTATGTGATTTAAGGGGGAGGAAAATGCGAGTAAAAAAATTGGTATTAGGATTTGTAATTCCAATAGTAATTCTTGTTTTGTGGTATACGGCAACGACATTTATGAATGTTCCGACAACAATTTTACCAAAGATAAGAAATGTTATTGTGACAGCTGTTGATATGTCGAAGACAGGACAACTTCCGGTAGATTTAGGAATCAGTATTGGGCGTGTGGTTAAAGGATTTTTGGTATCAGCAATTGTAGGAGTTGTATTGGGATCTGCGATGGGAATGTCAGAGACTGCCAAAGAACTGTTACTTCCGATAATTACTACCATTCGGCAGATTCCAATGATAGCATGGATTCCACTTATTATTTTGTGGGCAGGAATTGGGGAAGCATCTAAAGTTATTATTATTGTAATTGCAGCAGTTTTTCCAATTCTTGTAAATACGATGAGTGGAATTACTGGAACTCCAAAAGGATATGTAGAAGTGGCCAAACTTTACAAGTTGGGAAGATGGCAAACGTTTACAAAAGTATTTTTGCCGCATGCGTTACCACAGATGCTTGTAGGGCTTAAGTTGGGATTGGGGGTTTCTTGGATGGCCGTTGTTGCTTCAGAGCTGATTGCAGCAACTTCTGGTATTGGATATCGAATGAACGAAGCACGCAGCCTCATGCGATCAGATAAAGTTATCGTTTGCATGATTGTTATTGGAATTGTTGGAATTCTGATGGATAAGGTAATCAGTGTTATTTTTGAAAAAATAACACCTTGGATACAAATTAATGAAAAGAAGGCATAGGAGGATATGAATATGAAAAAGAAAAGTATGATTTTAAGTGCAATATTAGTGACAGTTCTGGCGTTCACAGGATGCAGAAATACGCAGACAAACACAAGTAATACAACAAGTGATACAGATGGTTCACAGCAGAGCAATGAAAAAGTTATTAGAATCGGATCGCCGACTACAGATGGCACACAACTTGTCGAGAATGCAGGGCTTGCATACAAGTTGGGGTATTTGGATGAAGAATTAGAAAAAGTTGGATATAAAGCAGAGTATGTTGGGTTTGCACAGGGCGGAACAGCAATTAATGAGGCATTTGCATCGGGACAGTTAGATGTGGCTTTTGTTGGAGATGTGCCAGAAATAATTGCAAAAAGCAATGGGCTTGAAGTCGAGTTATTTGCAAATTTAAATTCAGAAGCTGAGATGGGAATTGTGGCAGGAAAAAATTCCGGAATTAAAAAGCCAACAGATTTGAAAGGGAAAAAAGTAGTAGCTGCTTATGGAACGGTGACACATGTATATTTGAACAATCTTTTACAGGCAAATGGTTTATCACTGGATGATGTAGAAGTAATCAATGATATTGCAAATGGTGGAACTTTAGTTGCATCTGGAAATGCAGATGCGGTTGTTTCTACAGGTACAGGTGTATGGCAGATGAGTAATTCAGGAGTAGGAGACATATTGACAACATCGCAGGGGGATGCAGAGTTATCTTCTCAGTTTTTTGCAATGGGAAGAATAAGTTATTTGAAGGATAATCCAGATGCAGCAGAGGCGATTATTAGAGCATTGCGGAAGTCAAAAGAATATATTGAACAAAATCCTGAAAAAGCATATGAAACTCTTGCAACATCGGATAATCCAAAAGAGTTGTATGAAAAGATATATCCGAAGGAACTTGGTTTTGATAATTTTGATCCACAAATTAAGCAAGAACAGATAGATCGTCTGAATTCACTTGCTGAATTTTTACTTGGAAATGGGACAATATCAGAGAGTGTGGATGCAAAAAGTGTAATAAACAACGATTATTATGAAGCAGCAAGTAAAACGTTTACAAAATAACAGGAGGACATATAAATGGCAGAATTTAATGGAACAATCGGAATCACAAAAGAAGATTCCATCAGTAGTTATAAACCGGAAAAATCTTTAAGTAACAGACCAAATATCATGTATATTGTTCTGGATGATATTGGATTTGCGCAGCTTGGATGCTATGGGTCTACCATTCATACACCAAATATTGACAAACTGGCAGAAGGTGGCCTGCGTTACAATAATTTTCATACGACAGCAATCTGCTCCGCAACCAGAGCTTCGCTTTTGACAGGTGCAAACCATCACAGCGTAGGCGTATCTACGGTTGTAGATACACTGGATGGAAGTTTCCCAAACCAGACAGGTTATATGAATCCGTCATATGCAACGACAGCAGAAGTATTAAAAACATTTGGGTATACCAATTTTGCTGTTGGCAAATGGCATCTGACACCATTTAATGAGGCAACAGATGCGGGACCGTTTCAGAATTGGCCACTTGGAAAAGGTTTTGACCGTTTCTATGGATTTATGGAAGGATATACGGATCAATATACACCGGATCTGGTAAAAGATAATGAGCGCATCCGTGCACCAAAGACACCGGAAGAAGGATATCATTTGTCGGAAGATTTAGCAGAACAGGCCATTCGCCTGGTTAACCGTCAGCATATGGTATATCCGGACAATCCGTTTTTCCTTTATTTTGCATTGGGGGCAGGGCATGCACCGCATCAGGCACCGAAGGAATATATAGACCATTATAAGGGAGCGTTTGATGCAGGCTGGGATGAAATCCGTGAGCAATGGTTTGAAAATCAGAAACGCCTTGGTGTTGTGCCGGAAGATACGGTTTTAAATCCAAGAAATGAGTTTGTAAAACCTTGGAATGATCTGACGGATGATGAGAAAAAAGTATATGCAAAATACATGGAAGTATATGCAGGATTTTTAGAACATGCAGATGCGCAGATTGGAAAAGTAGTAGATTATCTAAAAGAAATCGGAGAATTTGAAAATACCGTTATTGTACTGCTTTCTGATAATGGAGCCAGTGCCGAGGGTGGAAAAAACGGTAGGGTAAATCAGGAAAAATCATTGAATCTGCTGGAAGAGACCAATAATGTAGAACTAACATTAAAACATTTAGAGGAACTGGGAAGTAGCACATATTCAAATCCACATTATCCAGTTGGTTGGGCCAATGCAGGAAATACACCATTTCAATGGTATAAGTCCTGGGTACATTCCGGTGGAGTAAAAGATCCATTGATTGTGAGTTATCCGAAAGGGATACATGCGAAAGGGGAAATCCGTAACCAGTATTTGCATGTAATTGATATTGCACCGACAATTCTGGATATTCTTGGCGTAGATAAGCCGGATCATATTAAGGGAATTGCGCAAAAACCATATCATGGGGCAAGTTTTGCAGGAACATTTGATGATGCAGAGGCACCGGATGTCAGACATATCCAGTATTATGAACAGACCGGAAACCGTGGAATCTGGAAAGATGGATGGAAAGCCATCACAAATCATATTTATGACAAAGATTATATAAATGAAACGTGGGAATTGTATCATGTAGCAGAAGACTTTTCGGAGTCAGAGAATGTGGCAGAACAATATCCGGATAAGTTAAAAGAACTTATTGCCTTATGGTATGTGCAGGCAGGAAAATATGGCGTCTTACCATTGGGAGATGGACCATATCTGACGCAAAAGCTGGAAGAACTGCTTAATGTCGTTAAAGAAAATAAGTTCTATATTGAGCCACAGAAATTTAGTTATCATGGAGTATTGCATCCGTTAGATATTACGACAAAAACTATGTTTAATCGTAGAAATCATAAGATTACGGTTCAGATTGCACATGAACCTGATCAGGAAGGAATATTGTATGCAGCGGGAAACCGTTTTGGAGGTTATGTTCTTTTCATTCAGGAAAATCGATTAAAATATGCTTACAATTATCACAGGGAACAGGTATTTGAGGTGACATCTTCTGATCCATTGCCAGAAGGAAATGTTACTGTGCAGGTACAGTTCCGATTAACGGATAAAGGTACAGCCGTTGCAGAGCTATGGGTAAATGGCAAACCACAGGGAAAGACAGAAATTACAGGCTTTATTTTCATGATGGAAACACATGCATACTTGAAAGATGGAGGGACATCTCCTATTATAGATGATTATAAACTGCCTTTTGAGTATCCATCACCGCTTTTACAGGTGGAAGTTGAAGCAGCAGGATTTTGGGCAGATAAAAAAGAATTAGAGGAACAATTTTTCCGTATTGACTAAACACAAGGAGGAACCACTATGCCAGCAGCCAGTATCTTAATCAAACCCGCATCCGCCAATTGCAACATGGATTGTAAATACTGTTTTTACAAATGTCTCAGCAGTCACAGAGAGGAATACAGTAAGGGATTCATGAAGGAAGAGACCCTGGAAACCCTTGTCCGGGAAGCAATCGCGTATGCGGACGGTTCACTCACCTTTGCATTTCAGGGAGGCGAGCCAACGCTGGCAGGGCGGGATTTTTTTCAAAAGGCAGTGGAACTGCAGCAGAAATATAACAATAAAAAACTGCAGATCGAAAACACGATACAGACCAATGGTCTGCTGATAGATGAGAAATGGGCGCGTTTTCTGGGAGAGCATCGTTTTCTGGTGGGGTTGTCGCTGGATGGTCCAAAGAAAATGCATGACAGGTATCGCAAGGATGCCGCAGGACAGGATACATTTGCGAGGATCATGCATTCCGTGCAACTGCTGGAGCAGTACCATGTGGACTATAATGTAGTGACGGTCGTTACCAATGACACTGCAAAACAGGCTTCTTTTCTTTATAAATTCTGGAAACGCAACCATTATCCGTTTGTGCAGTTTATCCCATGCATGGATGAGATCAAACGGCAGGATGGGACGCAGGAGCGCAGCATTTATGCGGTGGAACCGGAGCAGTATGGAAAATTTCTGTGTGAGCTGTTTGATCTGTGGTATGCGGATTTTGCCGCAGGGGAGACGATGGATATCCGTATGTTTTCCAATCTGGCACAGATGGCGGCAGGATATCCGGCAGAGGAATGTGGAATGAACGGCTGCTGTAATTGTTATTTTGTGGTAGAAGGAGACGGAAGTGTGTATCCGTGTGATTTTTATTGCATGGATGAGTGGAAACTGGGAACCGTGAACGATGGATTTGTACAGATGAAAACTTCTGAAAAAGCAAAAGCATTTGTGGAAGCTTCCAGACCGGTCTGTGCAACCTGCCATGAATGTCCGCATTTTTCCCTGTGCAGAGGCGGCTGCCGCAGATGGCGTGAGCCGTTTGTGGATGGAAAGCCGGGGCTGAATCAGTTGTGTTCTGCGTACCGGATGTTTTTTGCACATGCGGCAGAGCGCATGGAAAGGCTGGGCGTATATATTCGGCAGAAATATGCGGGAAGTGGAAAATAGAAAAATACTTGACATAAACACCTATTAAACATAGTATATAACTAGGAAATAAAACAGGGCTGTATTGCCATAAAGATTGGATGGTTGGAAACACTTAGAACAGATGCTATGCCAGAAAGCGCACTGCAGGGGAGGAAAACGTGATATGTCAATCAAGGAAATTGCAGAAAAAGCGGGTGTATCCGTGGCAATGGTTTCCCGTGTACTCAATAATCCGAATTACAAATGCTCTTCTTCGGAAGTGCGTGACCAGATCTGGAAAGCGGCGATTGCACTCAATTATACGCCGAACACAGCCGCCCGCAATCTGAAAATGGGGATACAGAACACCGAAAAAAAGGTTTATTATATCGGAGTGCTTATGACCCGGATGGAGAAAGCAACGACAGATCCGTTTTTTAATGAACTGTTGCGGGTGATTGAGAGTGAGATCCATAAACAGATTGCAATCCTGACCAAAGTATGGTATATGCCGCTTTTTTCCAGTGACAAAAAATGCCGGGGGGAGAATCTCGACCAGATCATTGATGGAATGTATGAGGAAACTGACCAGAAATGTGATGGCCTGATTATTATCGGAAAGTGCAATAAAGGGGCATTAAAGAAGCTGAATCAGAAGTACAAAAGCGTTGTTTCGGTGAACCGGAATTCCACCAATTATGAGGTGGACGAGGTGCTCTGTGACGGGCAGAAGGTTGCCATGATGGCGGTGGAGTATCTGATTTCGCTGGGGCACCGCAACATTGGGTATGTGGGTGACTGCTACAATGAGGCGCGTTATCGTGGATATCTGGAAGCGTTACATAAACATGATATGGAGCCGGAGGCAGCGTATATTTTGCAGACGGGGCAGACCGAGGCGGAAGGGTACGAGGCCATGCAGAAATTTCTGCAGTCGGAGGACCGCCCGACGGGAATTTACTGTGCAAATGATATTACTGCCATCGGGATGTTAAAATATCTTGGCACCAACAAAAACCGCTACTATGTCCCTTCCATCATAGCAAGTGATGATATCGAGGAGGCACAGTATACCCGCCCGATGCTGACTACGGTGGGGCTTCCAAAAGAAGAGATGGGTAAATTTGCGTTATACCTGTTGATCGACCGTATGCGCGGTGGACATAAAAGTGTTGTGCGTACGGAACTGGAAGGAAAACTTATGATCCGCAATAGCTGCACGACCGCCGATGAGGGTGGATGGAGCGATTACTGTATCTGAATTTATATGGAAATGCCTGCTTTTATTTGATGATCAATCGCAGTCCGATGGAGTGATGATTGTATTTGAATCTGCAGGGGTATCTCTTGTTTTGTACCTGTAGATTTGATTTAAATTTCTGACGCTGTGGCCGCCGGTAGGGCATAGGTTTGCAAAACCGAAGTTGAGGGTTCGAATCCCTCCAGTGTCATTTGTCTGGAACGTTGGGACATATGGGTGAAAGGTTCGTTAAAAGTCCCGTAGTATGGAGCCGCAGGGACATATAGAAGAAAAGTCTCGTTAAAAGTCCCGTAGTATGGAGCCGCAGGGACATGTGCAGAAAAAGCTATTTATTATGTCCTGCTTTCAGAAATTACAGGGACATATAGAGAAAAAGTCTTATGTTATGTCCCATTAGATTGCGTTGACAGGACATAACAGTAAAGAAATTCTCCATATGTCCCATTACATTTGCACCGCGGGATATATATAGCAGCTTTTCCTCCATATGTCCCAGAGTAGATGAAAACAAATAGCTGAATTGTAATTGGGCTCAAAGTCCGCTATACTATAGTCATAATATGGCGGATTATATTTTGTGGAGGTTCATATGGTATGTAATTTAAAATTGCCGGTAGGAATTGACAGTTTTGAAAAAATCAGAAAGAATGAATTTTATTACATTGACAAGACAAAGCTTATAGAACAGTTGGTGGAAACAGGAGGAGAAGTAACGCTGTTTACGCGTCCACGTCGCTTTGGAAAGACATTAAACATGAGTATGCTGAAGGCTTTCCTTGAAACAGGTGCGGATGTGTCATTGTTTGAAGGCTTATATATTGCAGAAAACAAAGCACTTTGTGACGAATATATGGGAAAATACCCAGTTATTTTTCTATCCCTCAAGAGCGTGGAGGGATTGAATTTTGAAGCAGCAAAGTATCGTATTACGGAACTGATAGGAAGAGAAGCACAGCGTTTTGATTTTCTTTTGGAAAGTGACAACCTTTCTGACGATGAAAAGCTGCAATATAAAGCAATTACCGGGATGCAAAATGGAAAGTTTTCTATGGATGAGGATATTTTGGGCTCAAGTATCCAGATATTGTCATATTTATTATGCAGGCATTTTGGGCAAAAAGCTGTAATTCTTATAGACGAGTACGATGTACCCCTGGATAAGGCATTTGAGAATGGCTATTACCGGGAGATGGTCTCACTAATCAGAGGTCTTTTTGGAATGGCTTTAAAGACCAATGACAGTCTGGCGTTTGCTGTTTTGACCGGTTGTTTGCGCATTACAAAAGAGAGTATTTTTACGGGGCTTAATAATTTTAAAGTGTTGTCCATCCTGGATCCAAGATTTGATGAACAGTTTGGTTTTACCGACTATGAAGTGAAAAAAATTTTGGAAGATTATGGTCTGGCATCGCATTTTGAGGAGACAAAGGAATGGTATGATGGGTATCATTTTGGCAAGGCTGATATATATTGTCCGTGGGATGTCATAAACTATGTGGATCAGCTAAAGTATGACCAGACCGCTGAACCACAGGATTTCTGGTCGAATTCGAGCGGCAATGCCATAGTCCGAAGGCTTATAGATAAAGCGGACGTTTCCACAAAAAATGAGATAGAACGTCTGATTGCAGGGGAGAGCATTGAAAAGGATGTAGCACCGGAACTTACTTATGATGAGATTGATAAAAGTATAGAAAATCTATGGAGTGTACTTTTTACAACGGGATATCTGACACATAAGGGCCGCACGGAAAGTGGAAAATACCGTCTTGTGATTCCAAACAGGGAGGTTAGAAATCTTTTTGTTAAAAAAATCAGAGAGTGGTTTTCTGATGTGACGAGAAATGACGGAGAGACGCTTGATAAGCTCTGCAATGCATTTGTAAATAGGGACGTGGAAAAAATTGAGAAGATATTTGGTGATTACCTCTGGAACACAATCAGCATAAGGGATACAGCGGTTGCAAAGGAGAAGAAAGAAAACTTCTATCATGGAATTTTGCTCGGACTTTTAGGTTACAAGTCAAGCTGGCTTACAAAATCCAACGCAGAATCGGGAACTGGTTACAGTGATATCCTTATCGAAGTACCGGATAACCGGACGGGAATTGTAATAGAACTAAAATACGCCGAGGATGGGGATATGGATGCTGCATGCAGCGAGGCTCTCAGGCAGATAGAGGAAAAAGATTATATAGCAAAGCTAAAGCAGGATGGTATGCGCAATTTTATTAAGTATGGAATTGCATGCTTTAAAAAGGATTGCAAGGTTGTGCTTAGTGAATGACAGATTATCATTTGCTTCTTTTTTCTGTTATTGACTCTGGTTAAGAAAATCATAATTTTTAAAAAATGATTTAAAAAATGAATACTAAATTGCTTGACTTAATAAGAATGAGAATATATTATACTTATATAAAAATACTTTTGACATAAATGGCATATGCTATTTATATAATTGGGATGCAACTCCTGATTTCTCCGCTGCGGAGAGTTTAAATATGAGCAGAATGAAAATAAAGTTGCGTGAAGAGGCTCTGAAGCGATTCAGAGTCTTTTTTCATAAAAGAAGATTGATTTGTTTAGAGCAGAAGAACTGTGTGGACTTTCAATAAAACCTAAAATTAACGATATTGACCTTAATGTTTTGCAGGATTACTAAAGAAAATTTTTAAATCCATTTGTTTATCAATATGATATAATAGAAGAAAAGAAGTAAAGTTCTATTCAATTAAGGTTTGATGAAGCAAATTTTTGCCATTTGTTAGGAATGGAATCAATTGTAAAATATTCAGTTCCTAAAAAGAAAACAATGTTATTTAGATAAGGTTTTTTATGATGAAAACAGTATATCATATGCGGTCATGCATTGAAAATACTGTTCAGTTAAGAAATGCAGTATTTTTTAGGTGCACTAATGCGTAGAAAGCAGGTGTATGATGAGTTCAAATCATTTTTTTGTGTATGACAAAAAGACAGATTGCATATCTGCCTCATAACGCAGTATCATGGTGACGAGATTTATGCAACCCGATACATGAAATCCCTATTTCTCTTTGGATGGGGGGGGATAGGATATTTTCGATTGTACCTGACAGGTGTCAGATACTTTTGTATGAGAAGCATGGTCTCTGTTTCGTCACCGCCGTGTTTGAGATATGCCCTGCATATATTTACTGTGGTGGCAAAATTAATTTTATAGACGTGTTTGGTATTTTTAGATGTTTTTACCACAGCGTGAGAAGTCACTAATTCACAGAAATTATACAGAATCATACGGGCATTGATTTCCTGAAGGATTCCATCATACTTGCTGCGCCCCAGATCAATCAGGATGCCGTCCGTCTCATTAAGGAGCTTTATGGCATCGACATGGAGAAAAAGCAGTATTCTAAGCTGATATCAAGCATCCCGGAGCCAGACATCTCCATGGGTTGTGATGTAGGTTGTCCGTTTATCGGCAGAGCGTTTGATGACAACTGGAAACTTGAAGATCCGACAGGAAAAACGGATGATGATTTCAGGGGGGGTTATACAGCAGATCAAGAAGAATATTCTAGAATTAAAGAAAAAATGATTGCAATATAAATTCCAGTTTATCAAGCCCTTTGAGAAATCTTTTCTCAAAGGGCTTTTTAATTTAGTATCAAATTTTTTGAATAATAACTTTGTTTGACAAGGGAAATGACAAATTGAAAAGTGTTAAAATAAAATCGTGCCGAAATGGGAACACAAGGCTTGAATTTAGGAAAAGTGTTCCGAAAAGGGAACACTTTACAATCACATATTAAACCACAATCTGACCGTTATAACACTCATGATTGCGGCGGTTAGGTCGGCGGTTATGGCGGCAAAGAGGGTGTGGCGAATTTTTTTGACTCGGATACAGCCAAAGTACATTGCGATTGCGTAGAAGGTTGTTTCGCTTGAACCTGCGAGTACGGATGCTGTTCTGCCCGCAAAGCTGTCGGGACCGCAGGTTTTGTAAAGGGCTGTAAGGAGTGCGGTTGAACCGCTTCCCGAAACGGGGCGGAGGAGTACGAGCGGAACGATTTCTTTCGGAAATCCTAAAAATTCCGCTGTCGGCTGAATCAGTGCGCATATTGCGTCAATTGCTCCGCTTGATTGCAAAAGGTCAACGGCAAACACAAGTCCCATAATTGTAGGGGCAATGTTGTACAGAAGTTTTACTCCCTCTTTTGCTCCCGAGATGAACACATCGAATACGGGAACTTTTTTTATCAGCCCGAATACCACAACAATACACGCAAATGCCGGCATTACAAATTCCATTTGCTCACCACATTTCTCAAATTTTGCCTTGCCTGATATTCAGCGTACAGGCAATCAGCAATGCCACCGTCAACGCACACGCAGAGCTTATCCAGACGGGAACGATAATTTCAAAAGGCGCAGAGCTTCCGTAGGATTGGCGGAGTGCGGCAAGCGTTGTTGGTAAAAGCTGGAGTGACGCTGTGTTCATAACTACAAAAACAACCATTTCGTTGCTCGCAATGTCACGGCGGTCATTGAGCGTGTGCAGCTGTTCCATTGCTTTTAGCCCGAAAGGTGTTGCGGCATTGCCGAGTCCGAGCAGATTTGCACTGATATTCATGGTGATGCTTTGAAAGGCGTCGCTTTTTTTATCAAGTCTCGGAAAAAGCGGACGGAGCAACGGTGCAAAGATTTTTGCAAAAATGTTTGTCAAACCGCTTTCGACTGCGATTTTCATAATTCCCGACCAAAGGCAGATTATGCCTGCCATTGTGAGAATAAGCTGTATTGATGACGCTCCGCTTTCGATGAGTGCGTTTGAAATGTCGGCGGTGTTGCCCATAAACAACGCACACAATACGCTCACGGCAATGAGTCCGCTCCAGATATAATTCAGCATTTTTACTCCTTTTGCTGCAATTAACGACAAAATGTACAATATTGTCATTTTTGTAATCAAATTATTTAATAAAATCGTTGACAAAAATCCCGAAAAATGGTAGTATAGGTAAAAATAGGGATTATGGTGAATTAAAAAATAGGGATTATGGTGAATTAAAATGATTTATACAAACTTTAGGGAAATTGATAAAGCAGGCAGAATTGTAATATCAAAGGATATCCGCAACCACCTCAACATTAAGCCGGGTGACATTCTTCACATTGAGGCTGACGATGAGTGCGTTACGATTAAAAAGGCAGAGAGCAAGTGCGTTTTTTGCAATACTCTTGATAATCTGATTGCATTCGGCGGAAAATATGTATGCAGAGATTGTGTTGAAAAGCTCAAAGGCTGATACTGCTTTTGACTACTCTAAAATATACTTGACCGAATTTGAAATTATGATAACGGACGGTGTTTTTATATGGACAGAATTGACAAAATTAATTATTATCTTGACATTGCCGAAACTGTGCTTGAAAGGGGAACTTGCCTGCGCAGAAATTTTGGCGCAATTATCGTGAACAACGACCAGATTGTTTCAACAGGCTATACAGGCGCTCCGAGAGGCAGAAAAAATTGCTGTGATTTGGGATTTTGTATCCGTCAGGAACGCAACATTCCCCGTGGCGAGCGTTACGAACTTTGCAGAAGCGTTCACGCCGAGGCGAACGCTATTATCCACGCTTCAAGAGAACAGATGATTGGCGCAACGCTTTATCTTGTCGGCAAGGAGATGTCAAACGGCGAGTATGTTCAGAACACATCTTCGTGTGCAATGTGCAAGCGTATGGTTATCAACGCAGGTATTGACAAGGTTATTGTCAGAAACGATAAAACCGATTTTACGGAAATTGATGTGAACGATTGGATTATGTCCGATGATTCGCTTGACGCTCTCCGTGGCTATTGATATGAAAACACGGCTTTTTATAACCGATATCCGCAAAATCTCTTTTGACAGAGTCGGTGAGCTTTCTTCCGAAAGGGCGGAGCGTGTTCAAAGATGCCGCAGAGCTGACGATAAACTGCGTTGCATTGCAGGCGGCTTGTTTATGAACAAATTTCTTGGCGGTGCAAAAATCACCGTGAATGAATTCGGCAAGCCCGAATGTGACAATGGGCTTTGTTTCAATATTTCGCACAGCGGAAGCTATGTGCTTTTTGCGTTGTCGGGGTCCGAAGTCGGCTGTGATATTGAAGAAATTCGATTTCTCAAGGGCATAAGGCTCGGAAAAATTGTTTTCTGCGACAACGAGATGAAATTGCTCGGCAACGCTTTTGACAGGCTCGGCACATTTTTTGAATTGTGGACTAAAAAAGAGGCACTCCTAAAATGTATGGGTGACGGATTTCACCGTGGCGCAAAAAGTGTTGATGTCGGCAACGGAAAATTCTCTGAAAATCAAATCGAATATTATATGAAGCAATACAAATTTTCGGACTATGAAATCAGCCTTTGCAGTGTGCAAAATGATTTCCCGAAAGATATTGAATTTATCACTTTATAAATATAAAAGCCACGATTTTGAACCAACCTCCAAAATCATTAGATTTTTGGTCTGACTTTTTTTGGGGGTAACATCAAATTCGGGGCTTTTTTACATAGAAAATACAAAACAAACCCCTGATTTTGTTAATATGCTTGTTATTGCTATTTTTGAATAATTGTGATACAATTTACTTTAATTAGTGTAGCAATCGGCTGCATATATTGTGTATGAAAAAATTCGGAACGGAAATATCCGTCTGCACACGGATGTTTTGCAATTTTCAGGGGGGACACTATGCCGACATTTACCAAGGCGGCTATCAAGGCGACATTTATTTCGCTTTTGAATAAAAAGCCGTTGAATAAAATTACAGTCAAGGAAATTGTTGAAGAATGCGGAATTAACCGTAATTCTTTCTACTACCATTTTGACGACATTCCGTCGCTTCTTGAGGAAATTCTCGTTGAAGAGGCTGACAGATTTGTTGCGACCGAAACCGACAACAATACCTCTGTTTATGAAAGCCTGATTTCTGTAATTGACTATGCTTTTTCAAACAAGTCGGTGATTCAGCACATTTACAATTCTGCGAACAGAACTACATTTGATGTGTATCTCAACAGGATTTGTACTCACGCTATAAAAAGCTATTTTGACAAGCTTGAAATTACAAAGAATATTGCCGAAGATGACCTTGACGCAATGATTATGTATTACAAGTGTCAGCTTGTCGGTTTTATTATCGACTGGCTCGGCGGAGGTATGAAATATGACCTCAGAATTAAGATGAAACGCATTTGTGAGCTGTTTGAGGGTTCAATGGAGTCTGCATTGGACAGATGTGCCAAAATCAATGCCTGATTGCTGTTTTATTGGTTAAAATTGAATATTTGCGTTTATTTGCGTGTCTGAAATGCAGACGAATTTAACAAAATGTCTGATTTCCGTACAAATTTATTGCCGTGTCTAAATTCCTGACACGGCATTTTTTGTGTCTGTTTAAATTTTAACAAAGTCGTAATAGAATATATTACGGACAAAGGAAATACGGTTCACCTCTCGGATCGTTCCTTTGAATGCAGAGTGCAGTCTGCAAATCATATATGAAGGAGTATGAAATATGAAGTTAGGGAAAGCGGTTGTTAAAAGCCGTTTCGTAATCCTTATACTTGCCGTTGCGCTGATGATTCCGTCAGCCTTGGGAATGGCATTTACAAGGGTTAATTACGACATTCTTAGTTATCTTCCCGATAACCTCGACACAATCAAGGGTCAGGATTATTTGCTTGATGACTTTGGAAAGGGTGCTTTTTCATTCCTCATCTTTGAGAATATGGATGATAAGGATGTTGCGGCAACAGAGGAAAAAATCAAAGAAATCGACCATGTTGATACGGTTCTTTGGTATGACGATTTTGCCGACATCTCAATTCCAAAGGAAATGTTGCCCGACAAAATTTATGATGCGTTCAATTCGGGAAATGCAACAATGATGGCGGTATTCTTCGATACCTCAACATCAGCTGATGAAACAATGAACGCTATCGAAGAAATCCGTTCGGTTGCCGGTAAACAATGCTTTGTTTCGGGTATGTCGGCAATGATTACGGATATGAAGGATATGTTTGAGGAACAGGAAATGACTTATGTTGCAATCGCTGTTGTTCTTGCGGTAATTGCAATGATGATCTTTATGGATAACTGGATTATCCCGTTTGTGTTCCTTGCAAGTATAGCGGTTGCTATCCTCGTAAATATGGGCAGTAACTACTTTATGGGTGAGGTTTCATTCATTACCAAAGCGTTGGCGGCAGTCCTTCAGCTTGCGGTAACAATGGACTACTCAATCTTCCTGTGGCACAGCTATGAAGAACAAAAGGGCATTTGTGAAAACCACAAGCAGGCAATGGCTGTTGCAATTCACGAAACCGTCCGTTCCGTAATCGGAAGTTCAATCACAACGGTTGCAGGCTTTATCGCACTTTGCTTTATGACATTCACACTCGGTCTTGACCTCGGTATTGTAATGGCAAAGGGTGTTATCCTCGGTGTTATCTCCTGTGTAACGGTTCTTCCGTCGCTCATTCTTGTTCTTGACAAGCCTCTTGAAAAGACAATGCATAAGTCGCTTATTCCGTCAACAAAGAAGCTTGCAACAGGACTTGTTAAAATTTTCCCCGTATTTCTCGTAATGTTTGCGGCTCTTATTTATCCGTTCTATTCGGCATACAGCCAGACAAACAATGAGATTTACTACGATTTGTCGGAAAGTCTTCCCGAGGATATGGCAAATGTAATTGCCAACACAAAGCTTAAAGATGAATTCGGTGTCGGTACAACACATATGGTTCTTGTTGATTCTTCGCTTTCTGCAAAGGACGCAAGAAATATGACAAACGAGCTTGAAAAGGTTGACGGCGTAAAATATGTTCTCGGTCTTGAAAGCGTTGTAGGTTCGCTTGTTCCGGAAGAAGTTCTTCCCGAGTCAATCACAAGCGTTCTCAAAAATGATAAATGGGAGCTTATGCTTATCAACTCTGAGTACAAAACAGCCACAGATCCTATGGCAAAGCAGATTGACGAGTTGAATAAAATCATTACAAAGTATGATAAGGACGGACTTCTCATCGGTGAAGCCGCTTGTACAAACGACCTTGTAAACATCACGACAGTTGACTTTCAGGTTGTAAATGCAATTTCTATTGTTGCAATCTTTATTATCATTGCGATTGTTGAAAAGAGTATCACACTTCCGATTATTCTTGTTGCGGTTATTGAGCTTGCAATCTTTATCAACCTCGGTATTCCGCATCTTATGGGCGAGTCGCTCCCGTTCATCACACCTATCTGTATAAGTACAATTCAGCTTGGTGCAACGGTTGACTACGCAATTTTGATGACGACACGATATAAGAAGGAAAGGTATCTCGGAAACGATAAACGCACCTCGGTTATTACGGCTCTTGAAACTTCAATTCCGTCAATTATCGTTAGTGCAATGGGACTCTTTGCCGCTACAATCGGCGTCGCATTCTACTCGGATGTTGACCTTATTTCATCAATCTGTAAGCTCCTTGCAAGAGGCGCTGTCATCAGTATGTTCTGCGTAACGCTTATTTTGCCGGCAATGTTTATGCTGTTCGACAAGGTAATTGCAAAGACAACTCTCGGTTTTAAGCCGAAAAAAACATCAATTTCGGAGGCTGCTGTATAATGAAAAAGAATAACAAAAATAATAATCATAAATTTTTAAGCAAAAACTATATCAAGGGTGCTATTTCGGGTGCACTTGCACTCACAATTCTTTGCAGCGGAGTAGGCGTTGCCGCTTATTCCGCCGGTGCAGACAATACTGCACAGGCTCTCGGCGTTCAGACAGAAAGTACGGTTGAGGCTGTTAAGAAGGCAAGCACAACTAAAGAGGCTCTCAAAAAGCTCAGCAAAAATGAAACCGTTTATGTTATTGCCGACGCAAGCGGTGCGGCTAAGAAAATCATTGTAAGCGACTGGCTCAAGGGTGTAGATACAAAAGGCAAGGTAAAGGATGTTTCAAACCTCAAGAATGTTAAAAATGTTAAGGGTGACGAAACATACACGGTAAACGAAAACAACGCTTATGAGTGGGCTGCAAATGGCGATGATATCTACTATCAGGGAACAGGCACAACCGAACTTCCCGTAAAGCTCAAATTAAGCTACAAGCTCAACGGCAAAACTGTTTCTGCAGATGAAATCGCAGGCAAGAGCGGTAAGGTTACAATCCGCATTGACTATGAAAACACACAGAAGGAAAAGGTTAAGATTAACGGCAAGACAGAAGAAGTTAATGTTCCGTTCCTTATGCTTTCAGGTATGATTCTTGACGATGACAACTTCAAAAATGTTGAGGTTTCAAACGGCAAGGCTATCAATGACGGTACAAGAACAATTGTTGCCGGTTTTGCTCTTCCGGGTATGCAGGACAGCCTTGACATTGACAAGGATGAAATGGAAATCCCTGATTATGTTGAAATCACAGCAGACACAACCGACTTTGAACTTTCAACAACAATGACAGTTGCAATGAACGATATTTTCAACGATGTTGATTTTTCAAAGGTTGACGATAAGGTTGACGAGCTTAAGGATTCTCTTGATGAACTCGAAGACGCCGCAGAACAGCTTGTTGACGGTTCTTCACAGCTTTATGACGGTATCGGCACACTTCTTGACAAGTCAGGCACACTCATTGAAGGTATTGACAAGCTTTATGACGGTGCAGAACAGGTAAACAGCGGTGCAAAAAAACTTGACAGCGGTGCAGACGGTCTTTCAAGCGGAGCAAAAACGCTTGATGACGGTGCGTCAAAGCTCAAAAACGGTGCATCACAGCTTGACAGCGGTGCATCACAGCTTGACAGCGGTCTTGCAACACTTGCAGGCGGTGCGTCACAGGTTGACAACGGTGCGGCAAGTCTCAGCAGTTATGTTGCAACACTTGCGGGCGGTCTCGGCAAGCTTTCATCCAACAGCGCAACTCTAAACAGCGGTGCAGAACAGGTGTTTAACACACTTCTTTCAACTGCCGACACTCAGATTGCCGCCGCAGGTCTTACAGCCGACAAGCTTACAATTAAAAACTATGACAGCGTTCTTGAAGGACTTATTTCATCACTCAGCGATGAAAATGCTCAGAAGCTCGCTTACAATACAGCACTTGAAACAGTAACGGCAACTGTAAACAGCCAGAAGGATGTTATCAGAACTGCCGTTGAGGCAACGGTAAGAAAGTCTGTTACGGAACAGGTTCTCGCAGCCGCAGGTCTTGGTATGACGGCAGATCAGTATGATGCCGCTGTTGCCGCAGGTCAGGTCAGCGAAGAAGTTCAAGCTCAGGTTTCTACTGCAGTTTCTACACAAATGAGTTCATCTGCGGTTCAGACTGCAATTGACAGCAATACAGAGGCGCAGATTCAGAGCCTTATCGAAACAAATATGAACAGCGAAGAGGTTCAGAGTCAGATTCAGGCAGGTGTTGCAAAAGCTCAGGCAGGCAGAAAGTCACTTCAGGCTCTCAAAACTCAGCTTGACAGCTACAACACTTTCTATCATGGTGTGCTTTCATACACAGCGGGTGTTGATCAGGCTAACGAGGGCGCTCAGCAGATTCTTGCCGGCACATATACACTCAAGGACGGCACAGGTTCACTTGTAAGCGGTGCCGGTCAGCTCAAGAACGGTTCTTCAAGTCTTAAGAGCGGTACAAGCGAACTCAAGAGCGGTACTTCAACCCTCAAGGACGGTACATCAAGCCTTAAAAGCGGTGTAAAGACTCTCAAAAACGGCACAAGCTCACTTTCGGACGGTACAAAGAGCCTCTTCGAGGGCGTTGGTACTCTCAAGGACGGCAGTGCAGCACTTGTTGACGGTGTTAAACAGCTCAATGACGGTGCAATGACATTGTCCAAGGGTATGAAGAAGTTCAAAGAGGAGGGCATTGACAGCATTGTTGATGCCGCAAACGGTGATGTCCGGGATATCATCGACCGTTTCAAGGCTGTTCAGAAAGCATCAAAGAAGTACAACAACTACAGCGGTATTTCCGAAGATATGGACGGTAAGGTTGACTTCATCTACAAGACCGATTCAATCGAGAAAAAGTAACTCAATATATTTTAACAGCAAGACGAAAGGCTTATTTCCCTAACCCTTTCATACACAATATAAAAAGCAGTTATGTCGTTTGGCATAGCTGCTTTTTGCTTTGTATGATGTTTTTTGTGAATTTCAAAACTTGAAAAAATTACAAATAATAAAACGAATTTCACCGCAAACAATACTATTGCGGCGATGAAAACGGGATGCCGAAACGCCGCTTTATTAATAAATTTAACGAGATTTAAAAGTTTTGAAAAGGAGAAAACAAATTATGTCAAGCAATAACAATCAGATTAATGTACCTCAGGCAAAGGAAGCCATGGAACGCTTTAAGATGGAATGTGCCAACGAAGTAGGCGTAAACCTCAAACAGGGATATAACGGCGACATTTCTGCAAGAGAAGCAGGTTCTGTAGGCGGTCAGATGGTTAAAAAGATGATTGAGTCTTACGAAAACAGCATGAAATAAGCTTTAAAACCGATTTTCAGGGGCATATAGCTATGTTAGCTGTATGCCCCTATTTTTCGCTCACAGGCTTATTATGGACGATTCGGAACATAAAAAACAGGACTGCACATTCGCACAGTCCTGCAATTGTCGATTATCAGATATTTACAATATCAACATTAACTTTCAGATGTTCGGGAAGTGTTTCCTGCTTGAAAAACATTGACATATACCATGGATAATATGTTATGCCGTTTTCAATTTCCAAATTGCCCTTGCAGAACACAATACCGCTGTTTATGTTCCAACTCTGCTTTGCAATCAAGTTATCCAATGCCTTGTGTTTTGTGTAGTCATTGCCCGACTTAATTTCAATCGGTACGGCTGACTTACCTTTTTGAACGATAAAATCAATTTCACCGATATTCTTCTTATTGAAATATCTTAAAAGAAAACCGTTTGAAATAAGCTCCTGAGCAAATACATTTTCAAGAATACTTCCCATATTAACGGACAAATCTCCCGACAGTATGTCAAACTGAATGTTTCCCATTGATGCGGCACAAAGCAGTCCCGTATCACACAAGAACAGTTTAAAAAGATTGTTCTGTAGGTTGAGCTCAAGCGGCAGTACGGGTTCGGTTATGTTGTAACAGGGGAGAGCAACTCCTGCGTCTGCAAGCCAGTTGAAACTTGTTTCGTATCTCAACATTCGTGCAGAATTTTTAATATCGGAAAGTGTAAATCTTCTGTTCCTGTCATTAAGCTGAGCGGGAATTAAATCAAAAATGCTCTTTATCTTCTCTTTGTTGTTGTCGGAATATTTTGAAATATCCTGTCTGTACAAGTCGAGAATATCTTTTTGAATTTTCAAGACCTCACCGATGTCTTTTGTATCAACAAATTTCTGTACAACCGCAGGCATTCCGCCGACAATAATATAGTATTGAAAAAGCTTCAACATTGATTGATGAACTGCTTCCGTAACCGTTTCTTTATTGTCGTAACATTTCTTTAAATATTCTATCGTTTGTGGCTGAATACCGTTTGCAGTTGCAAATTCTTCAAAATCAAGCGGATACATACGGTAGTTTTCTTCGTAACCGACGGGATAGGACTTTACTTCTTTATATCTTACTCCGAGCAGTGAGCCCGATTCAATGTAATCAAACTGCCCGTCATCTACAAGAAATTTAATTGCCGTTCTCGCAGACGGACATTCCTGTATCTCGTCAAAGAAAATCAAAGTATCTCCCTTTACCAAGGGCTTTTGTGTGTATGCGGTTAGATTAATCAGTATCGTTTCAGCATTCAAATCCCCGTTGAATATCTTTGCGGCATCGGGATTTGTGATGAAATTTATCTCGATAAAGTTTGAATAATTTTCTTCTGCAAATTTTCTTATAATATATGTTTTGCCGATTTGCCTTGCTCCTGTAATGAGCAGAGCTTTTTTATCGGGTGTATTTTTCCATTTTACTAAATGTTCATAGGCTTTTCTTTGAAGCATAAAATCACCTCTTAATTGTAGTGTAACATTATTCTTGAAAATATTCAATCATTTGTAACGAAATTCTTAATTTTTAAAGGTGATTTGTAACATTTTTCTAAACAGAGTTATTTAGAGCATAAAAAACAGGACTGCACATTCGCACAGCCCTGAAAATTGAATTGTTAAATTGATTAAGCCTCGGCTCTGTTGATTGCGTTGAGAACACCGAGTACCGATGCAACATTGACATTTGAGTCAATGCCGATGCCGAAGATATTCTTTCCGTCAGGCTTTTTGAGTTCAATATATGAAACAGCCTTTGAGTCGGAACCCTGAGAAATTGCGTGCTGACTGTATGAGATGAATTCGTACTTGTCAAGACCGACCTTTTTGATTGCATTGAAGAATGCGTCAATAGGACCGTTGCCGACACCGCTGAGAGAAACCTCTTCGTTGCCGTTAATCTTCATCTTGCCCTTAAAGTGAACATAATCATTGCCGTTTTCGCTCTCTTCATAAATCTTTCTGCTTGAGAGAACATATTTCTGCTTATGCTCAAGATAATTCTTCTCGAACACCTCAAACAGCTCTTTCGGAATAAGCTCTCTGCCAAGCTCCTCACATTTTGCCTGAACAAGCTTTGAAAATTCGGGATGCATTCTCTTCGGAAGGTCATAACCGAAGTTGTTGTTCATAACAAAAGCCGCACCGCCCTTACCGGACTGTGAGTTGATTCTGATAATCGGCTCATACTCTCTGCCGACATCGGCAGGGTCAATCGGAAGATACGGAATTTCCCAGTAATCAGTTCCGCTTTCCTTCATATATTTCATACCCTTGTTGATAGCGTCCTGATGTGAGCCCGAGAATGCTGTAAATACAAGCTCGCCGATATATGGCTGACGAGGATCAATCTTCATGTTTGTGCAACGCTCGTAGATTTCACGGAGCTTTGGAAGATTTGAAAAGTCAAGCTTAGGATCAACGCCCTGTGTGAACATATTAAGTCCCATCGTAACGATATCCATATTACCTGTACGCTCACCGTTGCCGAAGAGTGTACCCTCAACTCTTTCAGCACCTGCAAGCAATGCAAGTTCGCCTGCGGCAACACCGCATCCACGGTCATTGTGTGGGTGAATACTGATGATAGCGGCGTCACGGTGTTTAAGATTTCTTGCAAAGTATTCAATCTGATCTGCATATGTGTTCGGTGTGCACATCTCAACAGTATTCGGAAGATTGACAATCAACTTGTTTTCGGCAGTCGAACCGAGTGCCTCGATAACCCTGTCGCAGATTTCAACAGCGTTTTCAGGCTCAGTACCGCTGAAGCTTTCGGGAGAATATTCAAATCTGAAGTTTGTATCTCCGTCATATTCATCCGTAAGCTGTTTAATAAGCTTTGCACCGTCAACGGCAATTTTGATTACACCGTCCATATCTGTTTTGAAAACAACTTTTCTTTGGAGAGTTGAAGTTGAGTTATAGAAATGAACGATAACATTCTTAGCACCCTTAACAGCCTCAAAAGTTTTTCTGATAAGATGCTCCCTTGCCTGAACAAGAACCTGAATTGTTACATCATCGGGAATGTGGTTGTTTTCGATAAGCTCACGGCAGATTTCATATTCTGTTTCTGACGCACTCGGAAAACCAATTTCGATTTCCTTAAAGCCCATATCGCAAAGTGCGTGGAAAAATTCGAGCTTTTCTTCAAGGTTCATAGGATCGACAAGCGCCTGATTACCGTCACGAAGGTCAACACTGCACCAGATCGGTGCTTTTGTTATAGTATTGTTTGGCCACTGTCTGTCCGGCAGATTAATCTGCTTAAAGGGAATGTACTTTTCAAATGATGGTTTCATATAATAACCTCCTGTTAAATAGCACAAAAAAATCGCCCCCCTAAACAAAGGGACGAATAAAATCCGTGGTACCACCCGTATTCAAGAACACATCACTGTGTTCTCCTTAAAGACTTCTGACAAAGTCCCGACCGATAACGCAGTCTTGCGTTTCGCATTACATATATAGTATATATACTTCACACGAAAAACTCGGGGATGAGCTATCCATACAATGTTCCATGCTGACTCACACCAACCGTCAGCTCTCTTTGCCGGTTCATTTGCATCTTGTTCCCGTCAATGTTTTTAAGGGGATTCATTTGTTAATACTATTATATATATATACCCATTCTTTGTCAAGAAAATTGTTTTGAAAATCTGTCGAATAAAGTTTATTTTTAAAAAACAGGTGTATATAGTGAATTTTGGGATAAAATAAAGAACAAGTGAGTTTAAAATGTAGAAATTGCCGATAATGTAAAAAAGATAAAAAAATTGTCAAAAAGGGGTTTACAAAAGGAAGAAGTGCTGATATAATATCAACTGTTGCGCTGAGAGGCAAGGCAGACAAGAGAAAACACAGACGGTGAAAGAGTGTTGGAACGCACGGAAGTGGAGAGTCAACATTCAGGAAGTAATCGAAAGTGTTGCTCGGTTTTGATTTTAAAAGCTGGAAAAACTTTTTAAAAAACTTTTAAAAAGTGCTTGACAAAATCAAAACAACGTAGTATAATAGCTCTTGCACTGCTGAGGTTAGCGACTTCAAATGAAGGAAGCAAACAAGCCTTGAAAGTGCGTAGGACCTTGAAAATTGAACAACGAGAAAATAGTAAAGAAACCCGTAATGACTTTGAGGAAAGCTCAAAGAATTACAGTGAGATGTACACTAAAAAGCATCAGGAATAACGGATATAGTCAGTGACATATTCGTCAATGAGCGATTAAAGCTCTGAAATTGATTTGAACAGCTGAAAGGCTGTTGAGATACAAATTTTAGAGAGTTTGATCCTGGCTCAGGACGAACGCTGGCGGCGTGCCTAACACATGCAAGTCGAACGGAACTGTTTTGAAAGATTTCTTCGGAATGAATTTGATTTAGTTTAGTGGCGGACGGGTGAGTAACGCGTGAGTAACCTGCCTTCAAGAGGGGGATAACATTCTGAAAAGGATGCTAATACCGCATGACATATCGGAACCACATGGTTTTGATATCAAAGATTTTATCGCTTGAAGATGGACTCGCGTCCGATTAGTTAGTTGGTGAGGTAACGGCTCACCAAGACCGCGATCGGTAGCCGGACTGAGAGGTTGAACGGCCACATTGGGACTGAGACACGGCCCAGACTCCTACGGGAGGCAGCAGTGGGGGATATTGCGCAATGGGGGCAACCCTGACGCAGCAACGCCGCGTGAAGGATGAAGGTTTTCGGATTGTAAACTTCTTTTATTAAGGACGAAACTTGACGGTACTTAATGAATAAGCTCCGGCTAACTACGTGCCAGCAGCCGCGGTAATACGTAGGGAGCAAGCGTTGTCCGGATTTACTGGGTGTAAAGGGTGCGTAGGCGGCTTTGCAAGTCAGATGTGAAATCTATGGGCTCAACCCATAAACTGCATTTGAAACTGTAGAGCTTGAGTGAAGTAGAGGCAGGCGGAATTCCCCGTGTAGCGGTGAAATGCGTAGAGATGGGGAGGAACACCAGTGGCGAAGGCGGCCTGCTGGGCTTTAACTGACGCTGAGGCACGAAAGCGTGGGTAGCAAACAGGATTAGATACCCTGGTAGTCCACGCTGTAAACGATGATTACTAGGTGTGGGGGGATTGACCCCTTCCGTGCCGCAGTTAACACAATAAGTAATCCACCTGGGGAGTACGACCGCAAGGTTGAAACTCAAAGGAATTGACGGGGGCC
>OIZE01000195.1_pt1 | contig 57636 bp, 52 predicted proteins | sample 1588421 | NCBI WGS metagenome assembly OIZE01 (sample SAMN03283251) | human gut metagenome | biome: human-associated habitat; material: feces | host: Homo sapiens | place: USA | collected 2013 | reverse complement strand
GATGAGCACTTGGCTCTCTTTTTTTATCAATTTACACCATTATACGGGCATAACCTTTTTGAAGGCTTCGGTAGACAAAATTCAGGCATTTATCACGATTTTTGTCTACTTCGAGGGCCGCGCAAGCCGATTTCGGAGGCGGCGGTAGACAAAATTCAGACATTTTGATCCGTTTTTGTCTGTTTCGGCCGACCATGCAATCAGCAGCAGTCAAAGCTCTGCATTTCACAAAAAAAGCAGCCGAAGCAATCGACTGCTTTTAAAATAGGCTCTTCGAACCCTTGTATAAAGGAGAAAGGAGCTCGATCTGAAGTAATTCAAATCAACAACAACCACGGATAAAGCGAGGGGAGCACCACCCCCTACGCTCTATATTGTATCCTGTCTCCCAAAACCGGCGGTCCCATTCAAAAGGTCCGGAAGTTCGTTTTTTGGCACTTCAGGCAGGATGCAGAGCACAAAAACAGGACTTCTCAAGGAGAAGTCCCGTCAATCATTTATTTTTCATCAGCATCCTTGCGCCAGAAGCCGAGGATGAGTCCGGCAACGATCGTACCGATGACAACGGCAAGAATGTAGCCGAGCGGGTTGTTTGCAAGCGGCGTTACCCAGAAGCCGCCGTGCGGTGCGGGAACGGATACGTGCCACAAGCCGATGAGAGCTCCTGAAACGGCAGAACCGACGATGCAGGAAGGAATCACGTGAGCTGGATCGGCCGTTGCGAACGGAATCGCGCCTTCACTGATGAAGGAGAAGCCGAGAACCCAGTTGGAGACGCCGGCGCGGCGTTCCTGTTCCGTGAACTTCTTAGGGAAGAGCACTGTTGCAAGCGCAGTTGCGAACGGAGGCACCATGCCGCCGACCATGACTGCAGCCATCAATCCTGCCGCGGCCGTTGAATGCGGATCGTTTGCGAAGGCACCGGATGCAAAGACGTATGCGGCCTTGTTGAATGGACCGCCCATGTCGATGGACATCATGCCGGCCAGAATCAGGCTGAGCAGGACGGCATTGCCCGTGCCGAGGTGATTCAGGAAGTTCGTGATCCAGACGTTGATCGTTGAGAAGATCGGGTTGACGATGAAGTACATGATCAGTGCGATGAACAGCAAGCCTAAAATCGGATAAATCAGCATCGGCTTCATGCCTTCGACTGACTTCGGCAGGTTCTTGCAGAGCTTCTTCAAGCCGTTCATCATATGGCCGGCAATGAAACCGGCTGCGATACCGCCAAGGAAGCCGGCTGCGGATTTGGCATCGGACATGACGTTAGCAGTATATGCGCCGCCGAACGAGCCGGAGTAGACGGTTGCCATGAAACCGCCGACGAAACCTGGCATCAGGGCCGGCTGATCGCCAATGGCTTCGGCAATGTATCCGGCAAGAACCGGAACCATGAAGGCAAAGGCCATGTTGCCGGCATTATTCAAGAAGATGAATGCGGGTGATTTTGCGCCGCCCATGTACTGTTCAACGATAAATGAGATAGCCATCAAAATCCCGCCGCCAATAACGAACGGAAGCATATGAGAAATCCCGTTCATCAGCTGCTTGTAGATGCTGCCCCAAACCGTGTCGTTTGAAGATGCAGAAGATGATTCTTCTTCACCCGCTTCTGCTTTGTATGCAGGAGCCTTGCCGTCAAGAAGCGTTTGAATCAGTTCTTCAGGATTTTTGATGGCGCTCGTTACGGGTTTTGAAATCAATTGCTTGCCGTTGAAGCGAGCCATTGCGACCTTCTTGTCGGCAGCAATGACGACGCCCTTTGCGCGCGCAATTTCCGAATCTGAAAGAAGGTGCTTGACGCCTTCCGAGCCGTTCGTTTCGACCTTGATGTCAACGCCGAGCTTTTCAGCAGCCTTCTTGAGGTTTTCTTCTGCCATGTACGTATGCGCAATGCCGTTCGGGCAGGCCGTGACGGCAACGATGTACGGACGATCGCTTGCAGGTGCGTTGTCCGCCTGCTTTTCAGCCTCTTCCTGAGCCTTGTTTTCGGCTTCCTTCCTTGCAACCGCATCAGCAAAGATTGCCTGAACCTTTTCAGGCGTATCGGCGGACTTCAAAGCGCTCGTAACATCAGGATTCATCAATACCTGCGACAATGCTGCCAAAGCCTGAAGATGAGTGTTGTCGCCGCCTTCGGGAGCTGCAATCATGAAGAAGAGATGTGCAGGCTGTCCGTCAAGCGAGTCGTAATCAACGCCTGCCTGACTCTTGGCAAACATTACGGCCGGTTCGTTGACGGCTTCGTTGTGCGCATGCGGAATGGCAATGCCGTCGCCCATTCCGGTCGAACCTTCTTCTTCACGTTTGATAATGTCTTTTTTATATGCTTCTTCGTCCTTGATGACGCCCTTTTCAAACAGATTGTGGACCATTTCATCGATGACTTCAGCCTTTGTTTGTGCCTTAAGATCCATGATCATCAGGTCTGTTCTTAATAGTTCACGAATGTCCATGAGATATTCCCTCCTTATTTATATTCTTCGATTTTGATCAATGGCAAAATTTCGTTGATCTTATTCTTGTCTGCAAGGTCTTCGGAAAATGCAGTGGCTGAACCGCAGGCGAGACCGTAACGGAACGCTTCCAAAACGTCGCCCGTCCTGGCAAAGGTTCCGGTAAATCCGCCGATCATCGAATCACCGGCACCAACCGAGTTGATGACCGTACCCTTTGGCGCATATGAACGATAGACCTTGTCTTTTGTAATCATCATGCCGCCGTCGCCTGCCATTGAAATCAAGACGTGCTGTGCGCCAAGCTCCAAAAGTTTCTTGCCGTATTTCGCAACGTCATCCATCGATTTCAGTTCAACGTGGAAAAGATCTGCCAATTCGTGATTGTTCGGTTTAACGACAAGCGGCTTCTTTTCAAGCGTCTTCATCAAGCTTTCGCCCGTCGTGTCGATCACGAAATCCGCGCCCTTTTCGCGAATCACGTCAATCAGTTCCGCATAAAAATCATCATCAAGATTCGGTGCAAGGCTGCCCGCAAAAATCACGACGTCGCCCTTTTCCAATTTTTCAAACTGCTTTTTGAACTCGACCAATTCTTCTTCAGAAATCACCGGACCGCGGCCGTTGATTTCAGTTTCTTCTTCTGCCTTGATTTTAACGTTGATGCGTGTGTCTTCCTTAATATGCGTAAAACTCGTGCTCAAACCGACGTTTTCAAGCGATTCTTCAACGAATCTGCCGGTAAAGCCGCCCAGGAAGCCGAGCGCTGTATTTTCCACGTCGAGCTCTTTCAAGATGCGCGAAACATTGATGCCCTTTCCCCCCGGGAGCTTGTTGTCGTAGTCCATGCGATTGACTTCGCCCAATGTCAGGTTCTTGAGCTGAACGATGTAATCGATTGAGGGGTTGACCGTCACCGTATAAATCATTTTTCTACCTCCTGTATCGTTGTCTGCTTGTTGTACTGACTGCTCAGCTTTGGAAACAACTGCGTGGTGATGATTCGTGCTTTCGAAACGTCAGCAACCTTGACGAACGAGACCGCATCGAACTTCGTATGGTCAGCAATCACGTAGCACTGTTCGCTTTGTTCCATCGCAACCTGCTTGACGGCAGCTTCGTTGGGATCAGGGGTGGTGTAGCCATAACGAGGGTGGATGCCGTTCATCCCCATGAAAACTTTGTTGAATCGGTACTTCTTGAGCGAGTTGGTCGCTTCAACGCCAACGATGGCCTTTGTCGTATTTTTGAGTTCGCCGCCGATCAGAATCGTCCTGATGTCCTTGTCGGCAAGCATGGATGCGTGCATGACGCCGTTCGTGACAACCGTCAAGTTCTGTTCCGGTTCAAGATATTGAACCATTGCAAGAGTTGAAGTGCCGGCGTCAAGATAAATCACGTCATCCTGCTGAATATGTTTTGCCGCAGCATGCGCAATCGCATTTTTTTCAGAAGTATTGCGTGTCGCCTTGCCGGTCATGTCCGGTTCGCTCGACAATGAATACTTGATTTTGGCACCGCCGTGCACCCTGACTAAAAGATTCTTTTCTTCAAGCAGCTGGAAGTCCCTTCTGGCGGATGATTCCGAGCAGCCGGACTTTTCGCAGATTTCCTGAAGCTTGACGACTTTGTTTTCCTTCAACATTTGCAAAATCATTTGCTGTCTCTCTTCTGCAAGCACTTTCATCACCTTCCGATAGTATAATAACATGGCATTTGGGAAAAAGCAATCAAAAAGCATCAAAAAGTTTCATTAATTTGAACGGTTATGACTGTTTATGAATGGGGATGATGGATGCGGTGGGATATGATACTGGAGATGGCAAGGCGTGAATTATGTAAACCAGATGCGAGCACAGTGAGCATCTGTTCCTTATATACTACTGAAAAAAGATTCTCGGGAACCCGGGAATCTTGTCATTTTTGATTTAGATCGAGGGAATTCGCAGCGAAGCGAGAATTCCGTTCATTATTCAGGGCCGTGCGGATCGGTTTTGGAGGTGGCGGTAGATAAAATCAAGGCTTTTCACTCGATTTTTGTCTACTTCGAGGGCCGCGCGAGGCCTTTTTGAAGGTGGCGGTAGACAAAATCAAGGTATTTCGCTCTGTTTTTGTCTACTTCGAGCGCCGCGCGGGACCTTTTTGGAGGTGGCGGTAGACAAAATTCGGGCTTTTTGCTCTGTTTTTGTCTACTTCGAGCGCCGCGCGGGGCTTTTTTGAAGGTGCGGTAGACAAAATCAAGGCTTTTTGCTCTGTTTTTGTCTACTTCGAGGGCCACGCGGAGCCTTTTTGAAGGTGGCAGTAGACAAAATCAAGGCTTTTTGCTCTGTTTTTGTCTGCTTCGAGCGCCGCACGGATAGATTTAGCTGAAGACATGCGTCCTGGGGGTCCCGCAGTGCACGGCAAATGATGCTTTGGAACCCACGGCCATAGCTTTTTAGCCGTGGTACAATTGCACCCGACCCGCAGCCATCAAAGCCCTGCATTTTACAAGAATATTACATCGTGTTTTAAGTATTGAATAAGCCTGGAATAAGAGTATAATTAAAACAATTTTAATATAAGGGGGAATCATATGGACTCACTGCACGCATTATTGTTAGCCGAGCACGACAAAGTTTTGCAACAGATCGACGTGCTCGAAAAAAGAATCAAAGCGGCTCCGGAAGGAAAATTATATATTTCTAAATATAAAGGAAAGTCAATTTTTAGACGTTATGACTCCAAACGGAAAAAAACAACCTACCTTCCCAAAAGCAACATCAGCGTGATCAAGGGATTGGCTCAGAAGATGCATGACGTCGCATGCCTGAAATTTGCCAAGCAGCGACTTAAGGCGATCAATCGGTTTTTGAAAACAGACAGCGAATCTTCCTATTTGGAGATTTACGAAAATTTACCGGACGAATTCAAAAATTTCACCGCACCGCTCGCAAAATCGATGGAATACAAGATCAACGAATGGGTTTCAAAGGGATACGCAAAAATGCGTCCTGTCGAAAATAGGTTCAAGACTCTTAAGGGCGACACGGTTCGTTCAAAGTCGGAGAAGCTGATTGCGGACCTGCTGTATATGCTCGGAGTGCCATACAGATACGAAATGAGGCTCGATATGGGCGACGGAACGATCGTTTATCCTGATTTTACAATTTATGACGTCAGAAACAACCGCTTGGTTTATTATGAACATTTCGGAATGATGGATGATTTGCATTACGTCAACAACGCCATCAGAAAACACAACGAATATCTGAAGCACGGTTTGGGAAACGACTTGATCATAACGTTTGAATCAGGCCAAAAACCGCTTGACCTTGAGGCAGTTGAAGCTCAGGTGAAAAAATACGCGCTCGCCAAAAGCGCGACAAATTAAACAGGATGTTATTAGGCCAAGGGGGTTGGCCTTTTTTTATTGCTTAAATCGCCAGCCTGATGTTATATTATATAACATGGAGGGATTTATATGGATCAGATTGACCGCACCATCTTAGGATGTCTGGAACAGGATGCGCGAATGTCTCTAAAAGAACTAAGCAAGCAATGCTTTATTTCAGCTCCGGCCGTGAGCTCAAGAATCGCGCACCTGAAGGAACACGGATACATAACGGGATTCCATGCAGCAGTCGATTGCGAAAAACTGGGATACCCTATCAAGGCATTCGTCAGCTTGTGCCTTGCACCAAAAGACAAAGACGAATTTTACCCTTACGTCAAAGGATGCAGGAACGTCGTCGGATGCGACTGCGTGACCGGCAAGTATTCGCAGATTTTGACCTGCCGTTTTAAAACGACGAAGGATCTGGACGAGTTTATCAATGATTTGCAGAGATTCGGCGAAACGCAGACCCAGATCGTTTTTTCGACAAGCGTGGAGCCGCGTGCGCTCGTGCCTGAAGATGAAGAATAGAGAGTCGCAGCCCTGGTTGCGGCTCTTTTTTTGGCAAAATGCAGAGCAGACGGCCGCGGTGTCTGAACAAGGCGGCAAAGAGCAAACCGATGCGCCGGGACGATGATTCATCCTGGCCGCGCAAAGAACGGCAGCGTGCGTTTCGACCCCTGAGGCTCAAAAGCAAATGACGAATCAACGCCCTGCATTTTTTAAGCGACATAGCTTGCAGACTTAAAAATCTTAAGTTGAAAACGTCGCACACATTGTTTTCCACGCAAAAACGGATAAGGTATCGTAATTTGGCGGTTGATGTTATATTATATAACACGTAAGTTGATTCAGATTTTGAAAGGTAGGTTTTTACAATGCGGATTGAAAGCGACTCATTAGGTACCAAAGCTGTTGACGATGCTGCGTATTATGGCATTCACACCGAGCGTGCTCGCGAGAATTTCCCTGTCACGAGTCGACCGGTTGATGGAAGACTTGTTAAGAATTTAATTCTCGTAAAGGAAGCTTGCGCAAATGCGAATGCCGAAACGGGCAGGTTGGCAGCCGATAAGCACCGGATGATCGTCGGCGCATGCGAAGCTATTTTGGACGATTTTGATCGTTTTGCTTCAGAATTGCGGACTCCCGCTATTCAGGGGGGAGCCGGGACGAGCACCAACATGAACGCTAACGAGGTAATCGCCAACCTCGCGGCGGAAATGGCCGGGGCAAAGAAAGGTACGTATGAGCTGATTCATCCAAACGATGACGTCAACATGGCACAATCGACAAACGACGTCTATCCGACCGCCGGACACATGGCTCTGGTGGAATATACGACCGATCTCTTGGATCAGCTTGAGAAGACTGCATCCTCATTTCTTAAACTGGCTCATGAACACCGCTTCTCCTTAAAAATGGGCCGTACCCAACTTGAAGATGCAGTCCCGACAACGTTTGGCAAGGAGTTTCACGCGTACTATCGTGTCCTCATGCGCGACTACAAGCGAATCGAAGCAGCCTCAGCTTCTTTGCTTGAAGTGCCCCTTGGCGGAACGGCGATCGGCACCAGCATCTGCGCAACTCAGGAATACTGTGACGCCGTGGTTCCTGAATTGCGTCGTCTCTCTGGAATGCCGTTGACTCAAGCTGAAGATTTGTCGGATGCCGTGCAAAACACGGATTGCTATGTGGCATTGTCAAGCGCATATAAGAATCTGGCCACTGATCTGATCAAGATTACAAACGACCTGCGTCTCCTTGGTAGCGGTCCGCAAGCCGGTCTCCATGAACTGGAACTGCCAAAAGTTCAAGCCGGATCATCAATCATGCCCGGCAAAGTCAACCCAGTCATTCCTGAAGTTTGTGCGCAAGCTGCATTTCAAGTAGTGGGCAATGATGCTGCAATCGCACTCGCAAGTTCGTCTGGGCAGCTTGAACTGAATGCTTTTGAACCCGTAATGTTTGACGATCTTTTTGAAGACGCATCCCTTCTTTGCGGCGCGCTCCTTACTTTGAAGAAAAACTGCCTCGATCATCTCAAAGTCAACGAGCAACGCTGCGCTGAAATGGCTGCACACTCCGCAGGCCTTGCAACCGCGCTGTCTCCGACAATTGGCTACCGTGCCGCAGCCAAAATTGCTCAGGAGGCGGTTGCTACAGGCGAGTCGATTGAAGTGTTACTCAAAGAAAAGATCAACATTCCCGATTCAAAAATCAAAGAGTTACTCAATCCACAAAACCTTCTCCAACCGGCAAATTCGAGTGTTAAGCTCGAGACCGCCACAATGTTGAAACGTTAATGTTTCGTTTATGATCTAATAACTGAGAAAAAGATAAATGCGGCACATCTCAAGAACCGTCCGATTTTCGGCGGTTCTTTTTTTGTAAAATCCAGTGCTTTTGGATGCAGCGGTGATGCGCTGCTGCATTTGGATAAGGCGCTATGAAGATGGGCTGCGTGCAGGCTGATTTTGGCAGCACTTTTCAATATGACAGCTGTCGAGTCCGCGCGGTTTTGGAGGTCGCACGGGACCTTTTTGGAGGATGCGGTAGACAAATTTCGGGCTTTTTGCTCTGTTTTTGTCTACTTCGATGGTCGCGTGCGCCCTTTTTGAAGGCAGCGGTAGACAAAATCAAGGCATTTCACTCCATTTTTGTCTACTTTGGGGGCCGCGCGCGCCAGTTTTGGAGGATACGGTAGACAAATTTCGGGCTTTTTGCTCTGTTTTTGTCTACTTCGGGGGCCACGCGGGGACTTTTTGGAGGATGCGGTAGACAAAATCCAGGCATTTCACTCTGTTTTTGTCTACTTCGGGGGCCATGCGGGGACTTTTTGGAGGCTACAGTAGACAAAATTCGGGCATTTCACTCCATTTTTGTCTACTTCGATGGTTGCGCGCGCCCTTTTTGAAGGCAGCGGTAGACAAAATTCAGGCATTTCTCACGGAACAATTGCGGCCGCCCGCCACTGCAAGAACAAATTCTGCAGCCGCGAGCTCTGCATTTTATAAAAAAAGCGACATGCCGAAATGGCATGTCGCAAGCAACTTAATGTTAATTTTTAAAACTGTGAATCGGAGCCGGAATCAAACCGCCACGGTGAATCATGTCGGCAGAACTTGCCGGGTTGACGCCCATGATCGGCGCATGACCGAGGAGGCCGCCGAATTCCACGGTTTCGCCGACCTTCTTGCCGGGAACCGGAATGACGCGAACGGCCGTCGTCTTGTTGTTAATCATGCCGATTGCTGCTTCATCTGCAATCATGGCACTGATCGTTTCAGCAGGCGTATCGCCAGGAACGGCAATCATGTCGAGTCCGACCGAGCAAACCGCCGTCATGGCTTCAAGCTTGGAAAGCGTCAGCGTGCCGGCATTGACGGCATCGATCATCCCGGCATCTTCGGAAACGGGGATGAATGCGCCCGACAATCCGCCGACGTGACTGCAAGCCATGATGCCGCCCTTTTTAACGGCATCGTTGAGCATGGCAAGAGCTGCCGTCGTGCCGTGAGTGCCGACTTGTTCAAGACCGATTTCTTCCAAAACCTGCGCAACGGAGTCCCCAACGGCAGGCGTCGGTGCAAGCGACAAATCGACGATGCCAAACGGAACGCCGAGACGTTCTGAGGCAACGGCACCAACCATTTGACCCATGCGCGTAACTTTGAACGCTGTTTGCTTGATCGTTTCGGCAACGACGTCCATGGAAGCACCCTTGACTTTTTCAAGCGCCTTCTTAACGACGCCGGGGCCGGAAACACCGACGTTGATGACGGTATCCGGTTCGGAAACGCCGCAAAAACCGCCGGCCATGAACGGGTTGTCTTCAACGGCATTGCAGAAGATAACCATTTTGGCATTCGTCATGAAATCAAGCTCTGAGGCTTTCTTGACGGCCTGCCCCATTTCGGCAACGGCATCCATGTTGATGCCGCTTCTCGTTGAACCGACGTTGACCGAAGCACAAACAAGATCGGTTTGAGCCAGAGCTTCCGGAATCGACTTGATCAAAGTCTTGTCGCCGTTTTGATAGCCTTTTTGAACAAGCGCAGAATAGCCACCGATGAAATCAATGCCGAGCGTATGGGCTGCCTTGTCAAGCGTCAAGGCATATTTGACGTAATCCTGATCGTGCGAAGCAGCGGCAATCAAAGAAATCGGCGTTACCGTGACGCGCTTGTTGATAATCGGAATTCCGTATTCTTCTTGAATCTGTTCACCGACCTTGACGAGATCCTTGGCCTTGGTCGTGATTTTGTCGTAAATCTTCTGGCAAGCTTTGTCGCTGTCCGAGTCGATGCAGTCAAGCAATGAGATTCCCATCGTGATCGTACGCACGTCAAGATTCTCGTCAGAAATCATGTGAATCGTTTCTAAAATCTTTTCGCTTTCCATATTTTCCCCCATTAAAGATGATGCATCGCACGGTAGATTTCTTCGTTGCGAATGCGAATCTCAACGCCAAGCTTTTGACCAAGGTCTGCCAATTCTTGTGCCAAAACGCCGAATTCTTTTTCGTTTTCCGGCACGTCTACCATCATCATCATTGTAAAGTAGCCATCCATGATCGTTTGTGACAAATCCAGGATGTTAACCTTGTTTTCTGCCAAATATTGACTTACGCCTGCGATAATTCCGACTTGATCTTCACCGACAGTGGTCAAAATTGCTTTCATCTTTTTGCACCTCGTTCTTTATATTAAACCTGTTAGTTTTAATAAAAGTATAGCGCATAACTAATAATTTCGCAAAACATTTTGAAAATATTCGTGTTTTTTAGCAAATTTGTTTTTTTATCCTCATGTATTTGGTGAAATGTCGAATGTTGCCACACTGCATTTTATAAAGAAGGCTTGAAATTAAATGCAAATGCATTTATTATTAAATGCAGATGCATGTAATTTAGAAAGAGGAATTGAAAACATGGCAAATATTTCAAAAACTATCAATCCGAAACTTCGGACAACAATTACCGTGCTGCTGCTGCTGTCATCATTCGTCAGCTTGGCCAGCCAAACGATGATGGTCACGGCTCTTCCTGTCATTCAAAAGGAAATGCACGTTTCGCTGACGCTTGCTCAATGGCTGACCACTGGTTACACGCTGATCGTCGGGGTCGTAACGCCCCTTTCATCCAATATGTATGAAAAGTTCCGCAATCGCTCGGTCTTTTTGGGAACGATCAGCACGTTTGTCATCGGCACGTTCATCGGCTGCTTTGCACACAATTTCTGGTTCTTGCTGCTTGCGCGACTCGTTCAGGCATGCGCAAGCGGAATTTTGATGTCGTTTCAAATGACGACGATGATTTCAATCTATCCGATGGAAAAACGCGGAACGATCCTTGGAATGTCAGGACTCGTTATCGCCTTCGGACCGGCAATCGGACCGACGCTTTCAGGAATCATCGTCAACTCGCTCGGATGGCGCTACATATTCATTCTTGTGCTGCCGCTGATGCTGCTCGTTTTGCTGATCGGTCTTGCAACGTTCCCGAACTTCAAAGAACCGCGCAAACTCAAAATCGACGTTCTTTCCGTCTTCCAATCCTTGATCGGTGCAGCTTTGACGCTTGCAAGCATGACGTTTTTCCAAACGAACGTTGCTCAAGGGTTCGTCATGCTCGTCGTCGGCCTTGTCATTTTGACGCTGTTCGTTAAGCGCCAGCTCAAACTCAAAGACCCGATGCTAAACGTCAGAATCGTTGCCAACCCTGCATTTCGCAGAATGACAATCGTCGGTATTTTTGCCTTCATGATCTTGCTTGGCACTGAACAGATGGTGCCGATTTTTGCGCAAAATGTAGTGCACGTCAGTTCGACCGTTTCAGGGATGATTCTTCTGCCGGGCGCAATCTCCAATGCGCTTTCGGCTGCCATCGTCGGACGCTTGTATGACCGTTTCGGACCAAAATATCTGATTACGACCGGCGGTATTTTGATGCTTTTGGCCTCGATTCCGTTGGTTTCCATCAAACCGACGACCCCGCTTTGGATCGTGACCGTTGCCTATATGGTCCGCATGATCGGCAATGCGCTCGTCTTCTCGCCCGCAATGTCCGAAGCATTTATCGAACTTGATCAAACAGAAGTCAGTCATGCGACTGCTTTGAACAACTCCATCAGACAGGCTTTCGGGGCAACGTCGATTACCTTGCTGATCGTTGTTTCCGGGATCCCGGCTTCATTTATCACCGGGTTTCACGTTGCCATGTGGCTGACCGTCGTCTTTGCGGTTTTGCTTTTAGCAACGTTTGCGCGCTACTGGCAAGGATCAAGCAGAAGGAATGCTTAAACTCTGCATTTTAAAAGGAGCAAAATATGAGATCGAGCATCGAAAGATGGTGTTCCGTTTTCAACCGCAAAATCAGAACTGAAATTAACCACCGTTGCAGCAAATATGGGCTGCACGAGGCAAATTTCTTTTATCTGATCATCGTCGACGAACACCCTGGAATCAGCCAGAACTACCTTATTCAGACGATCCAGCGCGAGCAAAGCATCGTTACCAAACACATCAATCACCTTGTGGCCGACGGTTGGCTGAGAAAAGACGTCGCAAAAAACGACCGGCGTAAAAACGAACTGTTTTTGACACAAAAAGGTCGAGACGTTATTCCCGTGCTCGACCAAATTATTGAAGACATCAGCCGTGAAAGCGTTGCTGGTTTGACCGACGATGAAGCTGAGACGTTGGAAAATCTGTTGGAAAAGGCTGCTAAAACATACAATATATAGAATAATTTTAACCAAGCGACTGGGAAAAACCGCTTGAATTAAACGAAATGCCGAACGAAGACGGTCTTGTTGAGACTGACTTTGTCCGGCATTTTCTTATTTTTGATACATGGCAACCGACTGTTTTAAGTTATAGAAGGTTACAAAAAATCCAGATGATTCGTAATTGATTGCAAACCGTCCGGGTTTTTAATTTGAGGCAAACTTTTTTCCAGCCTCCGCCGTGACGGTCCATTAAAAATTATTTTTGCTTGTTATCTAAATTGAAACGATAATCAAGCATGACCAAGCCGCAGATTGCCAAAATTCCGACAATGACTGCACCAAAGAAGCACAAGTTTGAACTGAAATCTCCCGTTTGCGGCAGAAGTCCAAAATTCTTTTTGCTTTCACTTGGTTGAGCAGCTTTTTGCTTGACGGCAAATTTAGATGGAGCGGAAACGTCCGCTTGACGAGGCTGATCTTTTTGTCGATCAGCTTGAACCCTGTTCACATTCCAATCGTTGTTTGAACCGGCTGCAACCTTTTCTTGTTGCGGGTTTTGATTTTCACCGTTGGCGTTGATTTCCGCAGAATTATCAGCCACGTAGCTGACCACGCCATCCTTGAACGGATCTTCAGGCGAAGACAAACGGTAGCCGTCGCATTTGTTTGCGCTGACCTGTTGGAGGCTGCCATTGCTGCATTCGACAGTATATCCTTCGACATAAGGAACGGTCTGATTCTGGGCGGCTATCTTGGTCGAATCTGACGGATCGTTTTGGTATGCAATGTCTTGCTCCGGCTTTCCGGGAACGGAAATCTTCCATGAGCCCAGACGCTTATAAACATAGTTGATCGTCCGAGTCTGGTTGCCGAAGTAATTTTCAAGCGGAATCGTCATCCCGCCCACAAACCTGAGATGGGCAGTTCCGTGGCCGAACGGCTCAAGCATCATCGAGTTGCCGATTTTTGCTCCGCCGTAATAGATGTCGGCAATTGCCGTACCGGAATCGTCCATTTGCGTATATTTGATCGTTGCACCGATGCCGCCATGATACTTGATTGTCCGCACCGTTCCGGGAACGTTGCTTTCATTCATGCGATCATCCGCATTCGATGGTGTTTCCGTCAACAGATATCCGGGAAAAACTCGACGCTTGGTTTGGTAAATCATTCCGGTCATGACGTTGTGTCCGATAGACGGGGCAATCCTTTTGCCGTTGTTATCAAGGTAATTGATCGTCTGGTTGATCAACCGCGGCGTCGGTTCGGATATTTCCCGGGAAATAATCTGCGAATCTGAATCTTTGTAATGCTGCAAGACAACATTCGTATCGCCTTCGACCATCACGTCAAAGCTGTCTCCGTCATGGTAGTAGTGCAACGTAAACGGACGATTGCTTTGATCTACGTACCTTAGTGCTTTATTGCTGTTCGGAGCAAGTTTGAAATTATTCGTTACTCCGTTTGGCATAAACTCCCAAACGCTGATCGTCTGGTCACCATCGCGCCCGATTGCAGCAACGACTCTCGTCGGCCCCTTTGCGTTCAAGATGTCCGCATCAAAGAAAGCATATTGATTTGCACCAACAAAACTTGAATATTGCATATAGTTTTCAGGATTGCAGATTGTGTAGTTTTCATCTGCATGAACCCTGTTGACATAAATTGCAAATACTCCAAATATTATGGAAATAATCGTAACAATACCATATTTCAATCTCTTTCGAAATTCGTCCTTCATAATTTATCCCCCTAAGTAATACTAAGGTTAACTATAGCACAAAATTGAAAAATAGTGTGCGTTTTTAATACTTTGCCCACAATTCATCAGACAGGAGGGCAAAGCTTATTTTTCCACAATTTTTCTGCGTTTACGGACACATCGATAAAATGGGGTGTCTGTCCGTAAATTCCCATCATAATGGCCAAAAATTTACGGACAAATCATTGGAAAATGCCAGTTTGTCCGTAAAATGCGTTTTGCTTACGGACAAACAGCTCCAAAACAGCACTTTGTCCGTAATCCCGTCTCGACGTACTGATTGAGCATGTGCTGCATTTGACAAAATCACTGCCGTTTACGGACAAATGCTCCAAAAATCCGACTTTGTCCGTAAATTTGAGTGAAATTTTGGATAAATCAGTTGAGCAGTACTGCTTCTTGAAAAGTAGTTTTTATGCATTGAAAATTAAAAAGCCGAACGAAGTCAGTCGCAACTCGACCGCCTCTGTTCGGCATTTCATTTAATTCAAGTAAGAAACGGGACTTTTTCTCCGGCATTCTCACTATTTATTGATCTGCAAATTTTGAAACGAGTTCTTGCTGAACTTCATAAAGTTTTGGCGTGATGAACACCGGATATTCATCCGCATTGAGCAGGCGCTTCGTTGAATGCGGAAGCAGATCGAGCTGAGAACTGCTGAACTTTTGGATCTCAAAGACGTTTGGAAGATCGATTTTGACTTCAGTCCCGTCCATGGCTTCTTTTTGAAGAGGAACCGCCGTAAAGTTTGCAAGATGACCCTTTTGCTTCGTTGCCAACGGATCAGCCTTGAAAGCCGTGAGTTCGGACGGAAGATCCTCGTCACGAAGCGTGATAATATCGGCAAAGGCTTTGCCTGATTTGTTGTCGATCAAGCGATATGTCTGCTTGATGCCAGGAAGCGTCAACTTGCCCTTGCTTTCCGAAACTTTGATCTTCGGAATGAGCTTGTCGCCTTTGACAACGGCAGAAAGCTTGTAAACACCGCTCAAAACAGGCGAAGACGAGCTTGTGATCATCTTTTCGCCGACGCCGAAATTGTCGATCGGCGCACCTTGTTCGAGCAAGGATTGGATGATATTTTCATCAAGCGCATTTGAAATCGTGATTTTGGCATTCGGGAAGCCTGCTTCGTCCATCATTTCACGGGCTGCTTCAGCAAGTCTCGTTACGTCGCCCGAATCAATCCGGATACCGAAATTGTCGTGTCCTTCCGCCTTCAATTCGTTGAAAATCTTAATGGCATTCGGAACGCCTGATTCGAGCACGTCATACGTATCAGCCAAAAGCGAGCAGTTGTCAGGATAAATGTCTGCCCAGGCTCTGAATGCGTCGTATTCGCTGTCGAAAGCTTCGATCCAGCTGTGCGCCATCGTTCCTGCAGCCGGAATTCCGAATTTTTTGGCCGCAAGCAGATTGGAAGTGGAACTTGCGCCGCCGATTACGGCTGCCCTTGCACCGTAAGTAGCGCTTGAAGGCCCTTGGGCACGACGGGCACCGAATTCCATGACGCCGCGTCCTTTGGCTGCAGCCGTGATTCGACGCGCCTTTGTTGCGATCAGCGTTTCGTGATTGATGATGCTCAAAAGAAGCGTTTCAAACAGCTGTGCCTGAATCAGCGGTCCTTGAATCGTCATTACGGGTTCGCGCGGGAAAATCGGAGTGCCTTCCGGAACGGCCCAGACGCGACAACTGAATTTGAAATCAGCCAAATATTCGATAAAATCATCTGAAAACAGGTTTAACCCCTTCAAATACTCGATGTCTTCTTTTTCAAAGTGGAAGTTCTTGAGCTCCTCGACTGCTTGCTCAAGCCCTGCCAACACTACAAAACTGCCATCGTCGGGCATCTTGCGAAAGAAGATGTCAAAAACGCCTTCTTCTTCGCCTAACTTCTCCTTAAAACCGTTTGCCATCGTCAGTTCGTACAAATCGGTCACTAATGCCCAATTGTCTGCATCCATGAGATTTCCTCCTATTTAAGTCGCAACTACCTTTATTCTTCAATAAAGTAAATTCCACTTTTATATTGAACCTATCTTACACTAATTTACTTTGTTTTGCAACTTTCATCATCTTCGACTGGTTTTAAAGCGTAAATCTTGGCTGGTCGTCCTGGGCGTTTTTGGACGGTTTCCGTCCCGATTTCCTTTAACAGATGCATATGCGTTTTTCTAAAGTTGGAATTGTCGATTTCGTCGACTTTTTTCATCAAAAACGGTGCATAAACGCAGCGAGCCTCACGCATCGTAAACGTCGATCCCAAAACCAGCAGGACGTTTGGTCGGTAGTTGAGCTTATTGCGAATTCTTTCGCAAGCCACTTTGAAGATCCAGTCGTAATCGAATGCGAGGTGCGTTTCGGGATCGTACTCTGCATTTTCATAATACTTCGCCTGACTCGTCGCTTCGCTTGCTTTAAAATGCAGTGCTCCGTTCCGCACCACATAGTGACCGTCTTCTGCGGAGAACGCAAACCAGCGCGCGTCGGTTGCCCCGTATCCGGCTTTGAGCGGTGGCATTTCAGGAAGAAACGTCATGTACGCCAAAGACAGGATTCGGTCGCGCCCCCGGCCGGAACGCATCGGATTCGTGAAAGTCGCCAACTGTTCGGTATGGATCGCAGACAGATTCAGTCCGATTTTTTCGCGAACCAGCCTAAGCGCTGCCGCATCCGCGCTTTCTTCCGTTCTCAAATATGTTTCAGGCATTGCCCATGCCCCTTTTTCAGGATCATTTGCACGCTTAACGAGCAGCATGTTGACTTGACTTGTTTCCCGGTCAAAACTCCAAATAACATTAACGATGTTGATATATGGTCGTTCCAACAATTCCGTCTGTTCGCTCATGATATTCTTCCTTTCGATTGATACCTGCTTATAATTATATCTTAAATTAAGAGTCATGTGTACTCAAAGCAGCACCAATGGCTTATAATGTAGGTAAATATTTTTTTAAGAAAGGCGGAATTTATAATATGCTGCATATGATTCCTGACGACATGGAACAGGTCGAAGAAAAACTCGCTTGGATGAAACAAAACGGCTACGAACAAACCACCAAACAAGACGTCATCAACGATATGACCAAGGACGGCGTGCAAGACATGCTGGATACGGCGCTTGAAGGGCCTTATTGGACGGCACGCTGGGAAGAAGCAGGCCGATTGCTTAAAGTTTGCGGACCTGTCGGCGACGTTATCGGAACTTTAAAACCTCGTGATGAGTACGCTGATTTCGAAAGCGATCTTGAAAACAATGCCATCCTCTTTTGGCGCAACCTTGCAACGCAAACGCAAAAACTCATCGGTCATGACTAAAAATGAGAAGAATATGCGGCCATTAATCATTGTCTAGGCAATTGCTGATAAGTTAAAATGCATTCTTTACAATCAAGTACACGCTTACATTATTGGTATAGATATCTTTCTAAATTAGAAATGCTTTTTTCTGCTTGCAACTACTTGAAATTGTGATAGAATGTTAGTAATTTTTACAGAAAGAGGAATTACTAACAATGGTTAAAATTAAACGTGCTCCAGTTGCTGGTTTGCACTTGCTTGATGGCGAAATTGTCAAAAAAGATCTCAAAATTTCTGGCATGAGCTTTAAAAACGTGCCAGTTATTCCTGAAGTAAAAAACGATGATACTAGCTATCACGTTTCTGAACCCGTCTACAAGCGTCTTTATACGTTGCTTCGCAGTCGTTGTTCCAAAGTTGTTGATTTTGACGATTTTGCATGCTGAATACGAATATCAAACATAAGACAAAGAGGCCGAAAAATGTGCCTCTAATTGAAAAACCGGATGATTTGCAGTCAATTGCAAACCATCCGGGTTTTTTCGTATATATGACAATCTTTGTATATAATGGAAACAACCGAAAAGAGACTGTCAATAAATTGAATAGGCGCTTGCCGCGCTGATTGAGCAGACGCTGCATTTTTAAATTAAGAAAATTCCGGACAAAGTCATCATTGGCCACTCTTGTGAGGAAAACTGAACTTTTTTCCAAAACTCTTTTTGTTTTTTATATGTGAATCAGACTTCGATACCGTCAATCGAAAAGCGAATCTCCGGAAATTCTTTTTGCCCGTCTTTTCCCTCCATAAATGCCAAGGCTTCGCGTCTGATTTGCGACAAGTCAACGCCTTGCTGCTTGGCAGCAAACATGCACCCGCAGTAGCATTGACGATAGACGTCATATTCCTTGCACATCTCAATGGAACGAAGGTAGCCGTTTCCTTTCTTGAAATCGCTTGGCAGATAATGCACGTCGTAAAACTGCTGAACCTCGATCCCAACGGAATTGATTACTTGAGAGTTCTTATGCGGGCTGATCGTCAGCGTGCTGCCAAAGTAGTCAAACCCAAGTTCAACGGCTTTTTTTGCAACCGTATCAAGTCGATAGTCAAAACAGGCACGACATCTTTTGCCGCCTTCAGGTTCTTTTTCAAGACCTCTTACGGCTTCAAAGTATTCCTGCGGCCGGTATGGTGCGGCAATAAATTGAACGTGATTGCCTGTTTTTTCGTTGAAATCGTGAATAAATTTCTGTTGGACGTATTCTCTTCGTTGATACTCGGCACGAGGATGAATGTTAGAGTTGGCATAATAGATGGTTACTTCAGCAAATTCAGTCATGCGCTCCAACGTCGTCGTGCTGCACGGAGCACAGCAGGCATGGAGCAGAATCTTCGGCCGAATCCCCTCTTTTTGCCAATTCTGAACCATTTTCATCATGACCTTGTCATAATTGATTTTTTGATTCAGATTCATCTTCTCAAGTATTTCCTTAAGATCAATCAATTCAAATTCTTCCTTTCATCGTTTTTAGACTGGATGCAATTATCTTTATCAAAAAAGCTCTGGCTTGCGACTTGAAGAATCGGCTGTCCCTCCCCTGGTCACGCTCGGGGTCTTCGTTAAGATTACCGCCATCAATTATAGTGAAAAATCAGCTTTCATGCAAATGTTCCACGTGGAACAATAAATGAATGTTTCACGTGAAACATTATCCGTTCTTGTCCGAAACACATCTGAATAATATAATGTCTTACAGGAGGAAATCATATGAAAAAAAATATGCCGCTGCTCGTTTTCGGGCTCTTCATCTTAATTGCGCTGGCTTTTGTGCTGTGCACGCTGACCGTTTGGGCTTTCATGTCGAATCAAGGCAAAACTCTTCGCCTCATTTTGATGTTGGGAGCATTCTTTTCATGCAGTGCATCAATTACCGTTTTAACAATTTTGATTACGCACTGGATTTCACAACTGAAAAAAAAGCAAAAATAAAAAGACTCCGGTTCTCCGGAGCCTTAAGCTTCATCATCTCAAATGATGTAGCCATCCTATAAACACATCTAATGGACGCCCCATTGTAAGCGCCTTTTCCAAATCGCTCGCAATCGTTGGTTTCTTGCATTGCTTATTTACCGCATATGACTGAATACGTCCGAAAAGCTCATCTGAATCAAGCTCTTCTTCTAGCAGTCTTTCGCGAACCCATGCGCAAATCGCAACAAACTCCCGATCTTTTGAAAATTCTTCATTTCTGAGGCGTTCATCAATCAAACTGATGACGTCTCTGGTACGATCTTTTGTAATCACTTTGATCACCTGCCTAGCAAAACCGAATCCGGCAACCATCTAGGGTAATTGTAATCCATTTTTGTAAACGGTGTCAAACGTTTTGGACAGATCAATGAAAACGTTTCAACAAACACCGATTAATTGCTAAGGAGCGGTCATCATCCACTGATTCAATCCATTAGCTAGTCCCCTTCGTGATTGCAATCTTCTAAAATCAGCTGATTTTAGAAGAATCCTTCAAGCTGCATAATCCAAAAAAAGTACTCGTCCAAAATAAAACCATGCCTTACCTTGAAAGCTAAAAACCTCAGGCAGACGCTTCAGTAATCTGCCTGAGGAACGTGATTTAACGGGAGTCGAAAAGAGGGAGTAACCGGGACAGCTTCTAACATGCTTTGGCGAATCACAGATGAAAAACTGGGCAAATCGAAGAACATCGTCTCGAGATCATCCATGCATTCGGAATAATTCGCACGCTGCCATAAGGAATCAACAAGCTCTGACCTCTTTTCGCATTATTGGAAAACAATATCTTGATTCGTCTGAATCTCGAAGCTAATATTCCCCACCCTTTTATTGTAAACGCTTTCTTTATAAAATGCAAGCTCTTCGCCTTGACTGATGACGTCCGATTCAATCAAAAAAGTCCCGTTTCTTGCTTGAATTAAATGAAATGCCGAACGAATGCGATCTTGTTGCGACTGATTTCGTTCGGCTTCTTTAAATACAGTGCTGCTCAACTGATTTATCAAAGATCTCATTCAAATTTACGGACAAAGTGCCATTTTTGGCTGATTTGTCCGTAAGCAAAACGCATTTTACGGACAAACGGCTGGTTTTGACCATTTTGTCCGTAATCGCCATTTTTGGAGCAGGCCAATTACGGACAATGCCTCCATTTTCATCGATTTGTCCGTAAACGACAGTGATTTTGCCAAATAAAGCGCCTGATAAATCAGCACACTAATAATTTGCCGCCAGTCTCTTTTAGGTCATCTCCATCATTGCAGGCGCTTGTCACGTATACGCAAAAAAACCGAATCAGATCTATCCGGTTTTTCAATTTGAAGCATAGTGTTTTCTCAGCCTTTTTTCAGCTAATGATGATTTTTAACGATCCAAATTTTTTCGTTATCCTGAGCAATGAAACTCTTTTGCTTCTTCTTTGGATACAGTGCTGCATTTTCCTGTCGGAGCTTCTTAATTCCGGCACGGACGCTCAGATGGTCATTTTTAATGCAATAGACGTTTCCTGGAAGATTTGTGAACCTGACCCTCCCCTGTTCATCCGATTGGACGATGAACTCTTTTTGGTTGCGATACAGCTTGCGCCTGCCGTTTTTGGCAAAAAGCTGGAAAGCTTCGCCAACGACAGGTTTTCCGTCCGCATCGGCAACGATGAAATCAAGGTTGATCTTGCGCTTTTTAAGCAAGCCGCCGTGGATAATTCTGTACAAAATATAAAATACAGAAAAAATCGCCATGACGCATCCTAACATAACGGCCGCTTGAATCAAGTTGTTCATCAGGGATGCACCTTCGACTTCACGTGCAATCTTCTTCGTATATGGCACTCGATACCCAGTCACAAGCATTCGATGAGAATTGATCATGTACGGCGTGCACGTCATCAGTGTCGCCAAATCCTTGTCCTTGACCGGAAGAAGCGATTTGACCTTATTTGGCTTGATGACCTTGATGTTGTAAACCTTGTAGGCCATATTCTTTCCATAAACGCTGATTACGAACAAATCGCCCTTCTTGACCTTGTCAAGGTCCGTAAACAGCTTGCGTTCAGGCAGGCCACGATGGGCAGCAATAACTGTTCGCTTTCCTTTTCCGCCGGTCGGAAACGATGACCCTTGCAAAACGGCTGCGCCATAATTGAGCGTGTCGGCCGTCGTCAGATTAAATAACGGTACGTTAACGTTGATTTTCGGAATCACGACCCGACCCAGCAGATGCTTGCGCAACTTCTTGGCATTCATGTTGCCTGTCCCGCGAAACGGGTCTTTGGCAGCTTTTTTAGCAGCACGTTCATTTTCTGCTCTGAGCTTTGCAAGTTCTTTCGCATTTCTTTTGGCATCAAGTTTCTGGGCTTCTTCAATACGTTGATTATCAATAAAATTATTTATCGATTCAACGTAGAAAGGGTATAGCATAATCAACAATCCTGCCAAAAAGGCAATCATCAGCAAAACTTGAATCCAAAAATCATTTTTCGATTTCTTCTTTTTTTCAGCCATTCTTTTTCCTTTTGATACTCAATTGACATTACGTTCAGTTTAACACAAAAAGGGATCGGAAAGTTCATTCCCGACCCCCAAAATTGGTATATGAATAATGAGCTATTTAGTTGTGATGAATAAAATCACGAATTAGATGTTTTCACGACGGTTGCGGCGTACAATCATAGTACCTACAGCACCAGCCATTACAACGACACCTGCAGCGATGAAGAGAACAATACCCATGCCGCCTGTTGATGGAAGGAAGCCGCCCTTCTTCGTGTTGGAAATCTTTTGACCGTCAGCTGCTTGAACCGTCTTGTAGCTGTCCTTTGCAACTGTGAACAAAACAGGATCCTTAAGCAAGTCGTAGCCTGTAGGAGCTTTAACTTCTTTTACAGCATATGATTCGCCGGCTTCAAGCGACTCAGAATACTTCAAACCTGCAAATTCAAATTGACCGTTTTCGCCAGTTGTCTTCGTAGCAACGTTTGTGTTGTTCGTATCAAATGTGTAGCCATCTTTTTCATTGCCGTGAGCATACTTGACAACTTGACCGTTCTTAACGATAACAAGTTGGAATTGTGCACCTGCAAGCGTCTTTGATTGGTTAGAACCATCAACCTTGACGAACTTCTTGCCGCCTGTGAAGACTTCTTCTGACTTGACTTCGTGGTGTGCTTCGTTGTCAACCTTGGCAGTAGCCTTGTTAGGAATACCAGTGTCAATCAATGTAAGATCTTCAATGCTGAGATGACCCTTAACAGTTGTCTTGAGCGTCTTGCCGGCAAATGCAGCAAGATTTGCGGCAGGAATCGTGATCGTGAAGCCGTTGTCGGCATTCTTCTTAACAGTATACTTGTTGCTTGCAAGACCTTCGATTTGAATCGTATCAGCATCCATGATCAAGCCCTTGCTTGGGTTATCAGTAATCGTGTAGACTTTCTTGTTAGCAATATTCCAAGGAACAACCGTTTCGATGCTGTAGTTGATCTTTTCGCCGGCAGTGAAGTCGTGGTGTGAACGATTGTCATTCAAAGTCTTCTTGTCGGATTGCTTAACGTTCTTTGGATAGATGTTGATCGACTTTTGAACAGTCTTTCCGTCTGCCCCGTAAATCGGCATTGCCAAAACGAACGGTTCTGCTTTTTGAGTAATGTTTGCAGGAGCATCTGTTTCAGCAAAGAGATATGCCTTGTAGTTTCCGTTTGCGTCTCTCAACGGAAGGTTTGCAAATGATGCAAGACCACCGTTGGCAGTTGTCTGTTTGCCAACAACCGTTGCCGTCTTTTGAAGCGCATCAGCCTTCTTTGCAACTGCAGCACTCGCCGTCTTGGCTGCATCGGCAGGACTTTCATTCTTATCGCCGGTTGCCGTCTTGTATGCATCAGCATATTCGCTTGTTACGTCGTATGCCGTAAATTCAACGCCATCAAGTGCTTCGGCATTGTTCTTGGTCAACCATGCATTGATTTCGTCTTGTGACTTGCTGTTGTCAATCTTGTCAGAAGGCAAAGACTTGTCAAATACGTATTTGTGCAACGTAACGGTTGCCGTTTCCGTTGACGTTTCTGCAGCCTGTGCGGTCTTGACGCCAACGGCACCCTGCAATGCCAATGGCAATGCAAGTAACAATGTTGCTAATGCATTTCTCAATTTCTTATGATTCTTCATTTTTAATGCTCCTCTTTATAATTTCTTCTCCCTACGCTTACTAAAACAACTAAACATATTATTCCTATGCCGAGCAATGCCATAATCGATTTTGCTTCACCAGTTTGCGGCAACATCCCCCATAACCCTTTTTTCCTGACACTGTTCGGTGTCGTTGGCTTGCCTGAAGTATTCGGCTTGCCTGGAGTATTTGGCTTTCCTGGAGTATTTGTCTTGCCGGAGTTGCTTGGCGGATTCTCAATACTGTAATTATAAATGCGCGGCTTGGCGGCACTGACTGCCCCATCAGACAATTTTTGATCATAAAGTTCTTCCAAAGCGGTGCCGTTGACTTTAACGCCGTCAGACAGCTTCTTTGGAATATAAACTTCGATCTTGCGTGCTTCATCGGTAATCCTGTATCCTTTGGGTGCCTGAACTTCGCTGAAGTAGTAGGTGCCAGAATCAAGACTCTCACGGTCATACATGACCAAACCTGCCGAGTTGGACGTGAATTTTGCAATTTCATCGTCGCTGAGCGGAGAAGCACTTGCCTTAAAACCGCCATTATTTGTGCAATATAATTTTATTGAACCGTCCAAGCGGTACAAAACAAATTTTGCATCGCTCAACGGTAACTCTCCGCCGGCGTTTTTGCCATATTTGAAGAAATAGGCTGAACGCTGCACGAGCGAAGTTTTACCTTTGATTTGAAACCACATCAGACCTTGATCATCAATTTTGAAGTCATCATTCATCAAAAAGACGAATGGGAGAGTAAACGTTCCGTTGTTCCCTGCATTTTCAATGACTCCGTTCTCATCGGTCTGAACGATCAGGTACGCATCGCACCCGGGAACGATAAAATCGATCGAAGAATTTACCTTGTTTCCGGTCTGTCGACTGAGAGGCTTCAAGCTATGCTTTTCAATGAAGTTCTTCGCATAACTCTGACCTCCGAGCGGGAATTTTGCGGTAAATTCCTTTGGATCATCAGCTTCATTAAACTGATCCGAAATATCATATATTTCGAACGTCGGCGCTCTCAGTTTGGTAACATCCGTTCCTGAAGGAAGATTGAGTCCCAAACTGATATGGATGTGAATATCTTGAGTGATACCCGTTGTCGAATCAGCGGATGCTTGCCCGGATCCTGCGAATACAGCAGTCATAAAGGCAACGATCATGAACAATAATTTTAATACTCTCTTCATGATCACACCCCCTTTGAACTGCGAATCCGTCGCCAGATGACCACCTCAGTCAGGGCACACGCAACAACGATCAGCAGCGATCCCAATGCTTCAAACAACAATCTGCCCGGTCCGCCTGTTTGAGGAAGCATCCCTCCGACAGGATAATTCAAAACCTGAAGCGTTGTCGGTTTGTTCTTCTTAGGATTCATGGCAATGATGCTTGCGTAAGCAGGATTATTAATCTTGTTGCCATCAGCATCCGTGAGCGTAATCGAAGATTCCTTATCCTTGACGTCGCTCATGTTCTTCTTGCTCAAAATGAAATAGATCGGGGTGTCAAGTTTTGTATAACCTGATTGCGTTCTCGTTTCGACGAGCTTGTACCGACCAGTAAGCAAGCCTTTATAGCTGATTCGTCCGTTAACGCCCGTCGATACGTCTTGAATGTACGGTATCCACTTGCCGTCTGCCAAACGATACAAATCAAAATGAACGTCACGCATGACCTTCTTATCGATGGCATCGCGTTTCAAAATATCGAAGTCGACATTATACCCAGTAATCGTAGCATCACCGGAAGTATGCGTCACTTCCTTATCTTTATCATACTTCGTATAAACAACCCTGTTGTCCAACCCTTCGATTGATGCGGTATTGGCTACGCGATCCTTGCCTGACGTCAAAATCTTTGTCTGATATTTGATTCTGTAAGGCCGACTGACATAGTTGGCCCTTTCGCCAGGATTGTTCTTCTGGTCATCATTGAACGTGATAATCATCTGTTGAGTGACTCTTCCGTCGGAAGTAGTATACGGAACAATTTTCACATTGTATGCCGATTTCGGAAGCGGTTTGCTCGAAAGATTGTCATGCCACTGATCGGATCCTTCGTATCGATATACTTCAACTGAGTCTTCAACAAAAATCTGCTTTCCGTCAAGGGTATCCTTGATGGCACCGTTAGGATAGGTGACATACGCCTTGTTGACGTCAATCGTCCAGTTCACGAGACTGTTGTCGTTTTCATCAACTGCCCCGTCCTTTTCGAGTCTGCTATACCAATGCCAATAGTCATTTGTAACACTGCCTTTTTTGTCATTTCCTTGATACAAGTCAGCATAATCAGTATAGTGATTCTTGTCGCTGTTGTATCCGACCGGTCCAAGTTTTACGCCATACGAAATCTCGTATTGGTGGTTCGTATCAGGCAAATGGATAATCAGAAGCTTTGCAGGCGACGTATGGGTCTTTCCGTCCTGATTGTACGTTGTCGTCGTTTCCCGAATCTCTCGTCTGACTTGACTCGTAACATCCTTGTTGTCAGTCAGGTCTTTAACCTTGATTGTCGATTCGATCAGCGTTTGATCACCGGTAATCGTATCCTTGACCATATAGTTACTCATCGGAAGCTTGTCTGCGTTGACGTAGACCTGCCAATGCAAGAGACCATCCGTTCTGTGGACCCCGGTATTGCTCTTGCTGATCCCGACGTTTTTAGAAATTCCGCCGTCAGCAGGAACGCTGTCGCTCGTTTGCTCATCGCCAAACTGTGCCCAGTTTCCTGATTCTTGAGAAGAATCACGTGTTGTCTGATACTTTACTTCATAAAGCGCAGCCGGTGTTTCGCCCTTGAACGTGATTTTGAAGCCTTTGTATCCGCCTTCGCCTGATCTATTGTCTTCTTTGATCGTATATTTGCCAGGGTCAACCAAAATATTCGTGTTCCAGTCTCCGGGTCCGCTGCTTCGATAGACCTTGACGGCATTCAGTCCGCCCACCAAGCTAAGCTGATTGCCGCGATTGGTATAAAAGTGATCTGTCAAAGTCAGATTCTTGAACGTCTTAAAAGAATTGTCGCTTGTAGCCTCATAGAATTTTACGGACCAGTCGATCTTATTTTGGGTAACATTCGTATGCGACTTGGAAACATGTTCTTTTACTTGATCGTACCAGATGCTGCCTTCGCCTTCATTGTCATGTCCGTCTTTGACGCGATTCTTGATTTGGGTTCCTTGCGGTAAACCATCCGGCAAAATCGATCTGTAGCGAATCACATACCCTTTGCCGTCTGAATTCTTAATCTTGATCGTTGCAACTTCACGATCATATTTGGTTGCATAAGCAATTGAATATTCGCTGCTTGAAAGCTTGCGACCGATTTTGATGTTGTTCTCATTTTGATTGAACGGATTTCCGTCAATTGATGCAGCCTCATAGATTTCAAAACTGTTCTTATCAAACGTTCCTCTGTACAAACTGTCCAACAAGATCGTGCTGTCGCCGAACTTGTGACCAACAAGGTTGTAGTAGATTGTCCAATCAACTCTGTTGCTGTCTTTTTGAACGCCTTTTTTAACAATCGTGCTGCCCCTGTCCCACCAATGTGCCCAAAGTTCCTTGGATGCATCGGCGAGATGTTTGTCGCCATCATATGAGGAAACCTTATTGCCGACCTTCGTCGTCTCACGATTACCGGAATCATTCGTAATATTCGTTTCGTACTCTACACGATATGCGCCCTTGATTTTGTGCTTAAAATGAAGCTCATAACTCATGCCATCGGCAGACTTGACGATTTCATATTCTTGCGGATTAACTTTTTCCTTGCTTTTTTCGATGACTCTGCCATAAGAATCAAGTCGAACGGAATAAACATTGAAACTGCCATAGTCGATTTTATGTTCAGAATATTGACTGTCAGCATGATACAAATTGTCTTTCAAAACAGGATTCTCAATATCGTTTAGCCCTTTGTTGAAATCTATCGTCCAATGTGCTCGCTTCGGCTGCCAGTCGTTCCCGAGAAACCAACCGTTTTTTGTCACGTCGCCGAATTTTTCATCCGTATGCTGCTTGATTTCAACATTGTAAGTCGTGCTGTCTTTCAACGGAATCTTGATTTCCTGACGATTTTCTTCGGAAAAGCTTTCAATATCCAGAGATGATTCGAGGTGTGCCGTTCCTTTGCGTCCTTGAATCTTTTTGATGTTGTCATTAAAAGTCATGACCAACGGATATCCGTTGTATTCATTGTCAAACGTGCCGGACATCTGCCATGTCCCAAATTCCGTTCCGTTCTCATTCTTGAGCTTGCCATCACAGGAATTATATGCCTTGAAAGCCCTTGGAACATAAATCGTATATGTGTCGCCCGGATTGATGTCCGCATTATCAGGAAAACTGAAATTATAATCAATCGATATCTTGTCGCCGTCTCTTAATATGTATACATCATTATTCTTAAGTTCCTCTGATGTCGAATCTTTATGACTGACCATAATTTTTACGCTGTCAATAAAACTGACGGTATTGTTTTGATTCAACTCAACCGCAGCATTTGCCTTTTCGCCGTCGAACTTCCCCATGGCAAAAACAATCGCAAATACCGTGGCCACCGCCCCCAAAATGCAGAGCAGCTTTTTAAATATTTTATTTCTTTCCATATCAGTTGCTCTCCATTCTTATCTATCACTAACCAACAAATACTCCAAACATAACGTCTGAAAGATACCGTCATCAGACAACCTCTCTTCGCCAAACAACCGTATCTGCCCCAAAAAGAAAATCCATCTCTCCACTAAAGATTGAATCGTCCATAATAAATGTTTCAGGAACTCGTTAACGTTCCCAAAACAACTGTTGCAAACTACAAATTGAATTCTTCTTCAAAATTCAAACATAATTCACAAATCCTTCACTTTGAATTATAGCATAGCAAAAATTGTTTTCCAACAAATAAATTATAGAAAAATTCATTTTTGTTCACAAAAATAGCATATTTGTTAAAACACACTATTTATTTTCTTCTAATCGCCAATTTTTTGTCAAAAATGACAAAAACCACTATTACAGTAATGTGCTTGTCTTTATTCTATTTCGTATTAAATTAAAGCAAATGCTTTTTTTAAGATGAGTCTGCAATGGACTATATGCGGCATTGCAAAAAAATGTATTCGATTACAGCTATAATATAATGCTGGTACTTGATTTTGATCTTGAACGGATTTTAATAACGTTGTTATTGTAATATAGCAGAAGAATAATTCACATTTATTTCATCTTTACGATATCCTCTCACATTTCGGTTATTTCTAAACTTATTTTAATCTTGATAAAGAATGCCGCTTTTCGTATTAATTTAAATAAATGATACCGCTTATCAAGGACTTGATTAAAAAATTTCAGAACATCTTAAACGCACACCAGCTGAATTTCTCATAATCCTCAATAGTGTTGCTCGAATTTTATTCTGATTTTTCATAAATTCATCGCAGTCCAACTTATCAGATGCCATTCCAATTCGTGATTTTGAAATTATTTTCATTCTTAATTTACCTCCTTAAACCTTTGATATTCAAAGATTTGCGAAATGGCCTCAGATTTTATTTGAAAAAAATAAAATATTTCTCTTGCATTTTTAATAAACCTTGATATAATGGAGTCATTCAATGCAAAGCAATCATGCAAGTCTTGGAAATAAGTCAAAGGAGGTCGGATGTCATGAAGCAATGCAAGATGAATAACGTAGCGTCATCTCGAATTATTAGCCTAGTCATCTCCCTGTGCGGTTTCGTGCCATCTGATGTCTCGGCTTAGTTAGAGTGCAAGAATTTCAGATCCGGCACATGCGCACCAAGGCGGCGCTGGATCCTTATACCCGAATTGGACCCCGATGCCGGCTTAGTGCCAGTATCGGTTTTTTTATCATTCAGATTGAATGATTGCTTCCCGCTGCGAAAGCCATTTTGAGGAGGAGTTACTTATGACAGATACAAAAACAGTAGATCTTGATTGGAACAACTTAGGCTTCGAATATATGGATCTACCATACCGCTACCGCGCATATTGGAAGGACGGAGAATGGCACAAGGCTGGCCTGGTTGAAGATTCATCCATTACGATTAATGAAGGTTCTCCTATCGTCCATTACGGTCAAGGATGTTTCGAAGGCATGAAAGCATACCGTTGCAAGGACGGCAGCGTCAATCTTTTCCGTCCGGATCAAAATGCGGCTCGAATGCAACGCAGCTGTCAGCGTCTTTTGATGCCGGAAGTTCCGACGGAAATGTTCGTTGATGCTTTAAAGCAAGTCGTTCGTGCCAATCAGGCATACATTCCACCATATGGCACCGGCGGTACTCTTTACCTTCGTCCGTACATGATCGGCGTTGGTGAAAACATCGGCGTTCACCCGGCAACGGAATACATCTTCTCCGTATTTGCAATGCCTGTCGGCAACTACTTCAAGGGCGGCCTGACACCGACGAATTTCCTTGCTGCTGATTATGACCGTGCCGCACATAAAGGTACTGGTCAATCCAAAGTCGGCGGCAACTATGCAGCCAGCCTTCTTCCTGGCGATATTGCACACAAGCGCGGCTTCTCAGACTGCATTTACCTTGATCCGATTGAACATAAAAAGATTGAAGAAGTTGGTTCGGCTAACTTCTTCGGCATTACGCGCGACGGTAAATTCGTGACGCCTAAGTCACCATCTATCTTGCCTAGTGTTACTAAATACTCTCTTCTTTACCTTGCTGAACACAATCTTGGCATGGAAACAGAAGAAACTGATGTCTACATCGACCAGCTCGATAACCTTGCAGAAGCAGGTGCTTGTGGGACGGCTGCCGTAATTTCACCAATCGGCGGCTTCCAAGTGGGCGACGAGTTCCACGTCTTCTACAGTGAAACAGAAGTTGGTCCCGTAACCAAGAAACTTTACGACGAATTGACGGGTATTCAATTTGGTGATCGTCCGGCTCCTGAAGGCTGGATCGTCAAAGTCCCTCTTGACTAGTATCAGAATTTAGTACACGCTCGGGCAGGAATAACATCATAAGATAATTCTTCCTGCACTGAGTTTTGATAGAGCTCAGTTCGACTGAACTCTATTTTTTCGGCTTAAATTCAGTAAATATGTAGTTTTTTCAAAAAAGTTGTTTAATAAGGTCTGCATTTTTTATTTGAGAGTTATTGAGAATTATTATAGGGGGTAATTATATGAACGCTGATACATCAACTACAAGTACAAACAAGCCAACAACCAAAGATTACGTTTATCGGGTTTCCGCTGCTGTCGCCAATGCTATTTTGGTCACGCTCGGCATCGGCCTCTTATTCCAGACTATCGCACAATTCATTCATTGGCAGCCGCTTTATGACGCAGGAACGATGGGGACGGTTCTGCTTGCGCCGGCACTTGGCGTCGCGGTTGCCTCGCAGCTTGACGTTAATACGCTTGTCATCTTCAGTGCCATGATTTCAGCAACGGTCGGTTCAAACGCAGTACATTTTACGACAAAAGCGGTCAACGGAACTTCTGCCGTCGGCGGCACGCTTCTTCAAGCAGCCGGCAGCCCTTCATTTTCAACCGGACAGCCTGTCAGTGCCGTTGCCGCAGCATTGATTGCTGCACTTGTCGGCAAATATCTGACCGGTAAAACACCGCTCGACATGGTTTTGGTTCCTTTTGGGGCAACAACCGCCGGAACGATTTCAGGCTTGGGACTTGCTGCCGTTACAACGCCGCTCTTGCTTGACATCAGTCGATTCATTGAGCAATCCATGCACGTCAATCCGGTCTTGGGGTCTGTCTGCGTTTCGCTTGCATGGGCATTATTCTTGATGTCACCGGCTTCTTCAGCAGCTCTTTCGATCGCCTTGACGCTTGATCCGATCAGTTCTGCAGCGGCACTTATCGGAACAACGTCACAGTTTGTGGCTTTCACTGCAATGTCATGCCGACAAAACAACCTTGGCGCAAACATCGCTCAAAGTCTGGTAACTCCTAAGATTCAATTCCCAAATATCGTGCTTAACCCTTACCTGCTGATTCCATCGCTTGTTTCGGCCGTGGTTTCAGCACCGGTTGCAACCGTCCTTTTCCATTTCCGCTCAAACTACACGCTTGGCGGACTTGGACTCAACTCGCTGATTGCACCTTTGGCATATGCTGCCAAAGGCGTTGGACCATTTGCGGTCTACATGTTTACTGGTGTGGTCTTGCCAGCGGCAATTTCCGTTTTCGTTTACCTGTTCATGAAACGGGCCAACCTGATCGGAGAAAATCAGCTTAGACTTCAGGTTATCTGATTTACGACATGACTCTTTGCTTGCTGAGTCAGCGGGCCTGCCAAAAGCAGTTATCTGATTCAGCAAAACATAATCCTCAATCTCTAAGAGGCCGGAAAATGGTTCCGGCCTCTTTTTTGCAAACGCCGTAACGACATATGAATTGAAGCAGTCAGCTATGATCAAATCATAAAAACAGGTGCCCTTTTGGCAGATGAACCGCTCAAAAGATGAATGATTGCGGGCAAATATCAATGAATCACATTTTGACCGTAATCCATGGCACCTTTTAAGATCATGGAATAAAAAACGAATGACAAAAAGGCAATCGGGACCTTGTTTGGGTCTCGACTGCCTTTTTTAACTAAAATCAATATTCCTATTCTTTAACGTCTTCTTCTTTTGTACGCGCAACCAGCACGTCGCATCTGGCCGAACGAATTACGTATGCCGCAACAGAGCCAACGACCAGTCTTTGCAAAAAGTTCTTGCCGGTTGAACCGACAATAATCAGATCATTTTCATATTCGGGTTGGAAATCTTCAACGATAACCAGCTTAGGATTGCCGAAACGCAGGTGAACCCTGATTTGTTCCGGCTTGAGCCCTGCTTCCTGAATTGCTTTTCTGCGCAGTTCAAGCAAATATTCTTCGCTATCGTGTTCGATCTCGTAAATCTGCTCGCCGTCAAGCGCAATTCCTGCTCCGCCGTATTCAAGCGAGTTAAGATCCATGACCCTCAACACGTCCAGATGTGCACCGTTGCGCTTGGCAACTTCGATGGCTTCTTTTAAAGCAACTTCTCCGCCTTTTGATCCGTCAATCGCAACCAAAATCTTTTCATATTCGCATGACATATGAATCACCCTGCCTTTCTTCCTATATATCACTTTATATTTATAATAGCCCTAAACATAAGAATTTGCAAGCCTTTTCACTTTTTCGTCAAATGCAGAATTTTATTGCTGCTTCAATATTTCGAGATGAGCTTTGCGCAATTCATCTACTTTTGTCTGCTCCAAATTGCCAAGATCATAAAGCTTGTCTTCGATCGTTTCCAGAATCTTCACGCGATCTTTGACGTCGGCAACAAAATCATACTTATCGCCATCGATGATCAACAGCGGAGATTCGTCATATTCGTCCATCCAATCGTCATAATGGCTGAGCAGACGATGGTAATAATCAACAAGCGAAGGATCTTTTTCGATCTGTTCGTAATCTCGACCGCGCTTGATGATTCGCTTGATCATCGTTTCGTATGAAACTTTGATCGTAATCATGAGATCCGGCGACTTCTTATGCGCAGCATACGGAAGTTCTTCCATCATGTTGTTCAAAAGACTCTTATAGATGTCATACTCGACCTTGGTCGCATTTCCCATCTCGGTATTCATCTTCATGAAGATTTCGTCTTCATAAATCGACCGATCCAAAATATTGTTGTCGTTTTTCATGGCTTCTTTGATCATCGCAAAGCGACGATTCAAAAAGTATGTTTGTAAAAGGTAGGCATACGGATTCGTCGCATCTTTCTCACCGGCCGCGCGTTTTTTGGCCGCAATTTCGTTGCCCTTGTAAAAAATCGGCAGCACCGGATTATCTTCAACGGGTTCATAATATGCCTTTGTTCCAAGTTCCTTTGACAAGATTTCCGTCAAACTGGATTTTCCGGAACCGATAATTCCTGATAATGTAATCAAAATAGTAGATGCATCCTTTCTGTAGCTTAAATGCAGTGCTCTGCATTTCATAAGCAATCGCACATGGCGCTCTTTCAATCATACACTCATTTCGTTTAAAAATAAAGCACATCTAGTGGTTTGTTTCACAGCATGGCACAAGATATAGAGAACGCATTCCATCAACCATAAAAAGGGTTGCAAAATATTTTTGCGCAATGATAAACTAACATTAAATTGCAATGTAAGGAGAATTTAAATGAAATCCGTATACTTGGCATCGCCATTTTTCAGCGATAGGCAAAAAGAACGCATCTATCAAGTCAAAGAAGCACTTGTCAAAAACAAGACGATTGATTCGGAAAAAATTTTCATCCCGCACGAACATGAATATCAGGAAGCAGAATTCGGCAGCTTCGAATGGCAAAAAGCAACCTTCCAGCTCGATGCTTCACAAATTTCTGCGGCCGACCTCGTTGTTGCGATCGTCGACTATAAAATGGAAGAAACAAAGGAAAACGAACCGGACTCAGGCACCGCTTTCGAAATCGGCTTCGCATACGGCACTCGCACTCCGGTCGCCGTCGTTCAGTTCGATCCGGAAAAAGAAGTCAATCTGATGATCGCCCAGGCTTTGACCGCATACTTCGACGTTTCAAAAGACGGGCTTGAACAATTGGCAACATATGATTTCGACAAAATGATTCCAAAATTCACGAGAAGACCCGTAATCTAAATTTTAGCCAAAAAGACTGGGAAAACTAAAAGCCCGGATGATTTGCAATTAACTGCAGATTATCCGGGCTTTTTTATGCATCGCCGGATGATTTGCGAAAATGCCAGCTTTGCCCGTAACCGGGGTATGCCTTTTACGGGCAAATCTCAGAAATCGATGTTTTGCCCGTAACCGGGGTATGCCTTTTACGGGCAAATCTCAGAAATCGACGTTTTGCCCGTAACCGGGGGCTGCCTTTTACGGGCAAATCTCAGAAATCGATGTTTTGCCCGTAACCGGAGGCTGCTTTTTACGGGCAAATCTCAGAAATCGACGTTTTGCCCGTAACCGAGATCTTCCTTTTACGGGCAAATCTCAGAAATCGATGTTTTGCCCGTAACCGGGGTATGCCTTTTACGGGCAAATCTCAGAAATCGACGTTTTGCCCGTAACCGGGGGCTGCCTTTTACGGGCAAATCTCAGAAATCGATGTTTTGCCCGTAACCGGAGACTGCTTTTTACGGGCAAATCTCAGAAATCGACGTTTTGCCCGTAAGCCCATCTTGATTTTGGCGCATGATCAACAGGCGATGCGAAGCACTGCATTTAGCAAAATGGGCAAAATTTAATGCCGAATGCAATAATTCGTCCAGCACCTCCCAGTGAAAAAATTTTTTCAAAAAAAATATTTCACACTTGTGTTATATTACAAATGTGATATAATAAAAAACGTAGAGGTGAGGTCCGATGAGAATCGACATCAAAGCCTACTTGTCCGCCAAGAAATTGACGATCTACAAAGTGGCAAAGAAGTCGGGCTACGGGTACACCACCCTGCATAAGTCATTCAACAAGCAGCAGACCAGCGCAACCTCGCTGAACCTTCGGGATCTGGATGCGTTGGCACAAGCATCGCAGCAATCGATGTGGGAAGTTCTTCGCGAATTGGAAGAAAGCTACTTGTCGGATGATGACTAACTTTATAGCCCGCACTAAGCTCTTGTCAGTCGCCGCCGGTTTTCTGATTTGAGCTTTTTTGTGCGAAAGAGTCACAAAAGAAATGAGGTATGTATTATGGCTAGATTTTCATCAGATCCATTTTCAAGCAGCATGGATGACATTTTCAATCAATTAATGGGCGAAATGAACGGATTTAACTCAGAGAGCAGTCGCTATCTGATCAATGGCCGCGAAGTAACGCCTGAAGAATTTCAACAGTATCGTCAGACAGGAAAGCTGCCGCAAAATAACATGCAAACAAAAAATACGGTAAAACAACCCGAAAACGGAATTTTGGCAAAACTTGGTCGAAACTTGACGCAAGAAGCGCGCGATAATCAGCTCGATCCGGTTATCGGACGCAACAAGGAGATTCAGGAAACCGCTGAAATTCTCTCACGCAGAACAAAGAACAACCCCGTCCTTGTCGGAGACGCCGGCGTCGGCAAGACAGCCGTCGTTGAAGGACTGGCACAAGCCATCGTCCACGGCGACGTGCCGAATGCGATCAAGAACAAGGAAATCATCAGCATCGATATTTCATCTCTTGAAGCCGGTACTCAATATCGTGGAAGCTTCGAAGAAAACATTCAAAAACTCGTCAAAGAAGTCAAGGATGCCGGCAATGTCATCTTGTTCTTCGATGAGATTCACCAGATTCTAGGTGCCGGCTCTGCCGGTGACGGCAACGGTTCGAAGGGACTGGCCGATATTTTGAAGCCCGCCCTTTCGCGCGGCGAGATCAGCGTCATCGGTGCAACGACACAAGACGAGTATCGCAATACGATCATGAAGAATGCAGCATTGGCACGGCGTTTCAATGAAGTTCAGGTCAAGGCTCCAAGCGCAGAAGATACGTTCAAGATTCTCCAGGGAATCAGAACTCTGTATGAAAAGCACCATAACGTCGTTTTGCCGGACAGCGTCCTCAAAGCTGCCGTCGACTACTCGATTCAATATATTCCCCAACGCTCCTTGCCTGACAAAGCCATCGATTTGATCGACATGACCGCGGCTCACCTTGCGGCCAAGCATCCCGTGACTGACGTCAAGGCGTTGGAAGAAGAAATCGAAAAAGAACGTCAAAAACAAGATGAGGCCGCAACCAAGGAAGATTTCAAAACAGCGCAGGAAGCCAAAGACAAAATCAAAGAACTTCAGGCAAAAATCGACAATCAATCAGAATCTCAAAAGGTCGAAGCAACGATCAACGACGTGGCCAAGTCCGTTGAACGCTTGACGGGCATCCCCGTTTCCAAGATGGGAGCAAGCGACATCGAGCGTCTGAAAGGCATCGGCGATCGCTTAAGAGGCAAAGTCATTGGACAAGATGAAGCCGTCAAAGCCGTTGCCAGAGCCATTCGCCGCAATCGTGCCGGCTTTGATGAAGGAAACAGACCGATTGGCAGTTTCCTGTTCGTCGGACCAACGGGTGTCGGCAAGACCGAACTTGCAAAACAGCTTGCGCTTGACATGTTTGGCAAAAAGGATGCGATCATCAGACTCGACATGTCCGAATACTCCGATCGAACCGCAGTTTCAAAGCTGATCGGAACGACCGCTGGCTATGTCGGATATGATGACAACAACAACACGCTGACCGAACGAGTCCGTCGCAACCCATATTCGATCGTCTTGCTTGATGAAATCGAAAAAGCCGATCCGCAGGTAATCACTTTGCTGTTGCAGGTTCTTGACGACGGTCGTCTGACTGACGGTCAGGGAAACACCATCAACTTCAAGAACACGGTCATCATCGCCACGTCAAATGCAGGGTTCGGCAACGAAAGCCTGACAGGAAACGACAAGCAGGACGAAGATATCATGAAACGTCTCGCCCCGTACTTCCGCCCTGAATTTCTCAATCGTTTCAACGCCGTCATCGAATTCTCTCACCTCACGAAGGACAATCTCAAAGACATCGTTGAGCTGATGCTGGATGACGTCAACAAGACCCTTGCCAAGAAAGGCATTGATCTGACCGTATCCGATGAAGCAAAGGACTACCTGATTGAAGAAGGCTACGATGAAGCAATGGGTGCTCGTCCGCTCCGTCGCGTCATCGAACAGCAGATCAGAGACAAGGTTACGGATTTTTACCTCGACAATCTCGACGTCAAGCATCTCGAAGCTGAAATGAACAACGGCGAGCTGGTCATTAAAGAACGCGCATAGAATCTTAAATAAAATGCCGAACAAGGGATGTTGTCCGGCATTTTTTTAGTTTGGCTGACTTTTTGTCAAATGCAGTGTTGCGCATCCCCTGCTCGATCGATGCATCAAGACTGTCTTACGAGCAATACGTTGATTTCTGAGATCTGCCCGTAAAAGCCGGTCATCGATTACGGGCACGCCCACTAAAGCTGAACAAGTCGAACTCTGTATATGATATTATCGTATACAGGAATATGTTTTGTTTGGTGTATCGAAGAAAATAAAAGTAACGACATTGTATGTTACGAAGGTGATATACAGTGTCGTTATTTTTATGCTACAATGCGGATATGAATTTAACAAATCGTTATTTAGTGAGGTAAAGATATATGCTTCATTTAGAAAAAGTAAATGGTAATAATGTCTGGGATATCCTGAAACTGACGGTATCGAAATCGCAGAAGAACTTCGTTGCCACCAATGAGATCAGCATCATTGAAGCGTATACTGCAATTACGGGAAACGGTCATGCATTCCCGTTTGGTATATATGATGAGGATAAGCCTGTAGGCTTCCTGATGATTGGTTTTGATGTTGATGATTATTGGACGGATGCACCTGAAATTGCAAAGGGAAACTATAATCTGTGGCGTCTTATGATCGATAAGGCATATCAAAACAGAGGGTACGGAAAAGAAGCGGTCAGCCTTGCATTAGAGTTCATAAAATCTATGCCTTGTGGAGAAGCGGAATACTGTTGGCTATCATATGAACCCGATAATGCAGTTGCCCGTCAGATGTATCGCTCTTTCGGTTTCGAAGAAACCGGTGAAATGGACGGCGAAGAACTGATCGCTGTTCTGAGACTGCAATTAACAACTTCCAGTTTGGAGAATTGAGAAAATCGGAATTTGTGGGGTAAAATCAAATGGATATTTGGGAAAGAATGTATGAAAAGGCGAAAGATCAATATCATCCAGAGGAAGTATCTCCCTTTATATATGCGCACAATGTAGTTTGTGCAATAGAAGCTGAAAACGGAGATATCTATACGGGATTCTGCATTGAAAGCTGCTGCGGAGTGATGAATATTTGTGCCGATAGACTTGCCGCACTGAATATGTATGCTAACAGTGGTCAGACAAGAATGAAAAGATTTATAGCGTTCCGTGACAGTGCGCCAAACGGAGGTGGGAGCGGTATGCCTTGTGGTGCTTGTCAGGAATTATTTTATCAATTAAATGAAGCGAACGAAGATATGGAAATCATGGTCAATTATGAAAAAAGAGAAACCGTAACATTAAAAGAACTTATGCCGAATTGGTGGGGAAAGGAACGTTACGCTGAGGCAAAGAGTAATTGACAACTTCCAGTTTGTAGGGATGACATGAAAAATGAAGTTTAAGGAACAGAGCTTTATCCTGTTTGCCTATACAAATTATAGGACAATTCATGGTTCTCACAGGCTCGAACCACTGGATTTTAAGGGAAAAGGTACGTTCCACCATTTCCTTGTACAATAGAGGTTGAATATGTTTTTCGTTGAACAAACGAGTCATGTGGAGACAGTAGTATTGATGTCAAGGGTCAGGGACTAAGGGGTGAGAAAAGCCTTATTTTAAGCTTTTCCTGCACACCTGACCATTTTGCAAAAGGATGGTTCAACCAAGAAAAAACTCTTTGGGGGAACTTATCGACCGAGCTGTTTGATAGGGTTGAGACTCGTGATTAGATATTTGGTAGGTTGTGACTCGTGATTGGATGTAGTGTTCCGATTGGATGTCATAAAGGATAAAAAGAGAGCAGGCCGCTCCCGGAATAATCCTGAGAGCTGACCTGCTCTTATTCGTTGATGTCGATCTCAAGCCCTGATTTGAACCGGACGGTGAAGTGGTCATCGTAAACGGTGATCTGCTGGATCGGCTTTAGGACGAGGCTTTCATCGAATTCGGTGATTTCGGATTGCTGACTACCGATGAAGTCCTGCAGCTCGGCGATGCGCTTCTGGGTCTCCTCGCGGCTGCGGGTGTCTGCCTCGGCCTGCGAGAGAAGCTAGGCGGTTTGCTAGCTGTAGATCACCTGGTTGATGAATCCCTGCGCCATGAGCTTCGTATCATCAAAGTTGATTGGAAAATCCGTCAGCATAAAACCCTCCATTTTTAGAAAAAGCACTTGAATATTTTTTTATTTTGGTTATACTGTAATTGAAAGAGCCCACCACGCATAAGGCGGAAACGCACTGCGGACCACGGTTGGGACTTTTTTTATGGAGAAATATATGAGTACAGAAATATCACACCCTTTAAAGCCGGCGCGTACCTTTGAACAACAGATCGAACTTCTTAAAACAGTTCATAACCTTACTATCATGCATGAAGATTCGGCTTTAAAGATTCTTAAAAAGGTTAATTACTATCGCCTTAGTGCTTATGGCATTGGTCTAAAAAAAGCTGCGAATTCCGAAGAATATCGTGACGATATTACTTTGGAGCATATTTTCCGTCTCTATTGCTTTGACAGCGAGTTCCGCAATGATATCATTCATGTTGTTGAACAGCTGGAAATACAGCTCCGAACTCAAATCGCATACTGTCTTGCAATAAAATATGGTCCAGAGGGATATTCCAATGTCAGAAATTTCAATGATAAAAAGAATCACGACGGCAGATCCATACATGGCACTATCATGGATTCCTTTAAAAATGAAGTGAAGCATTGCAAAAACCTACCATTTGTCAAGCATCATCAAGATGTATATGGTGGACATTTTCCAATCTGGGCTGCTGTGGAACTTATGACATTTGGAAATATCACATCCATTTTTGATATCATGAAGCCGGAAGATCAAAAAAGTATCTCCTCATTTTACGGGACCTCACCAAAGCATTTAAAAAGTTGGATGCTGGCTCTTGTCGAAATCAGAAATATTTGTGCCCACTACAACCGTTTGTATAATATGCCTTTAAAGCAAACTCCGTTTCTTTATAAGGAAAACCTACAATACCGTTCAAAGCAAAACAAGGTATTTCCGGTTTTCTTTGTCATTAAACGCATGCTGCATAGTAATGAACAGTGGGAATCTTTTCTAAGAGATATAGACAAAACCATAAGTAAATATCAGGATATCGTCATTCTCTCCTTTATAGGGTTTCCACCTGATTGGAAGAATATTTTGTCAGCTCCAACACCTTTCAGATAATCTCTATCTGCCTCCTGACCTATAGTTGCTTCTCTGGGTGGCTTTCACCACCAGTTCATCGATCCGTTCCTGCCCGATATAGACAGGGATAACGATCGTCTGAGCACTGCCTCCGCCTGCCGCGAGGACGGCGTTCGTCACAAGTGACGAACGCCGATCTGTTCCCACGATTGCTACCTCCCAGGCTTCGCCTCCCCCGAGAAGACTGCCGCCGGACATTCCAAAGATCGTAGGACTTTGGAGGATGTACGGTTCGTTCATGGCCTTCTTATACTAGCTGACCGAAAGGTGCGGAACAGAAGGCGGTTTAATGGAAAGCTTTCAGCTGATTGAAAAATGCGGAATCTCAAAAGCATCAATTACAAATTGGTGTAATGAGTTTAACGAAGAATGCGAAGCCCAAAGCAAAAACGACCCTGATACAAAGACTGAGGCCGATTATATGAAGGAGAATAGACGTCTTCGTCAAGAACTTGAAGATGCAAAGAAAGAGAATTTATTTTAAAAAAAAGCGGCAGCATTCTTCGCGAAGGAAATCGGTTAAAGGCTTACCGGTTTATCGATGAACATGGTAGTGAATTCGAAATCAGATGGTTATTAGCGCACTTAAAAATTTATCCGACTGCATACTATAACTACAAAAAAACATAGAAAGGCGAAATACAAAGAGCACAAGATCGAGAAACTGCCGGATGGCTGAACGGGCGAGCTCTTTTCTGTTGATTTCCGCTTCAGTGTCAGCAAGGTTCTTTTTCGCGATATTGAAGCGTTCTGTCAGGGGGTCATACCGCTTCTGGCATTCCGCTTGATCCTGTGGTTCCAGCGCGTTCTTATGTACAGCTGTGACAGTTAATGATACTAAAACAACCATGCAGAAGAAGATGGTAGAGAAGTTCGGAAGCAAAGCTGCACAATTACATAAGATTTTTAAGCCCTTTTATACATCAATAGCAAAGATACAATAGTAGGAGTGATCAGTTATTTCCGTTTGTGCCTTCGAGAATCAAGTCCAGCATCTGTCTTGGTGTTACGACGAATGGCTTTGATGGGAAATGTTTGATATTTCCGGTTACAAGATAGGCGTCTTCGTCTTTTCTTGCCTCCATCGTGACTTCGTAGAAAACACGGTCCTTTGGATCTGGAAGATCAATGTCAACAGGCTTTTCTGAAATGCTGACAGCATGTGCGTTTATTTCGCCCAAAATGTCCTGGACAATTTGGGCGAAGCAGAACGGTTTGATACTCCTTCAGGATCTCCTTGTTCACCAGTAGTACGATGATATCATTGAAGGCAAGATCAATGATGCTTCCTGGTACGGATTTCCACTTAAGGTCGGCGGACACCAGCACGTTCGTGTCAATGACAGCGTAATATTTCACAGGCACCTCACTTTCTGGCTTCCGCTATTTCCGCATCAATTTCTTCAAGTGTCATGTCTGAAATGCCGTTTTCTTCCGCAATCCGGCTGGCTCGCTTCATTGCATCAATTCCTTTATTCACCGGTGCCTGTTTGATGGTCATGCTGAATGGGATTCCCTTTTCACTGACCAGCCGAGACAGACACATCCTGAGATAGGAAGGCATATCCAACCCATATTCCCAGCTGATCCAGCCTGATTATGAGATTGTTGATTTTATAACGGAACTGACCGGTATAACGAACGAAATGGTGGCAGGTATGCCTTCCATTATGGATGTGAAGGACGCTGTGCTGTCCTTTATCGGTTCTGACATTATTGTGGGACATAACACCTCGTTCGACATGCGCTTTCTGAATGCCGGCCTTAATCAGGAACTGAGCAATCAGTACATGGATACGATGCAGTTTGCCAGAAAACTGTATCCTGACCTTAAGCACCACAGACTCTCGGACATGACAGAGTATCTAGGCCTGTCCAATAACGAGCACCGTTCTATTGCGGACTGCATCTCGACTAAGGAACTCTATGATGCAGAAAAAGCCCTGATGGCTGAGAAGGGACTAAAGATTGAAGATCTGTGGTCATACGGCGGCGGGCACAGTCATCGTATCGATATCAGCTCTATTGTTCCTGTCGAAGAAGCTAATGCAGATGGGTTCTTCGACGGCAGGCATGTAGTCTTTACCGGCAAGCTGGAGAAGATGATCCGCAAGGATGCAATGCAGCTTGTGGTAAACCTCGGCGGAGTCCTGGACAATACGGTTAATAAGAAGACGAATTACCTTATCCTGGGTAACAATGACTACAATGCCATACTTCACGGCGAGAAGTCATCAAAGCACAAGAAGGCGGAGCAGCTGAAGCTTGAAGGCCAGGATATTGAGATCATAGACGAGTTTACGTTCTATGACATCTTAAAGGACGAGGGTGCTCTCTGAGCCGGTAAACCTTTTAAGGATTCCTAAACCTTTTAATTTTACTTACACAATTTAAGGATTACATCGGAGACACATAAAGGAGGTGGCAGCAGCCATGACAACAGCAGAAAGCACGGCATTTCAGACTTGTATTTTAGGCAGTCTGTCTATGCCACAGAGCCGGAAGTACCGCAGAAACCGCATTAACTAAGGGCTTTTCGCGCCACTCTCATACAGACAGGATTCGTATCCAATATAGAGTCTTAATAGATACGGCGCGAGTGTCGGGATTAGATGTCATGTACAGCTTGAATCTTTTAACGATGGGTGTCGCGGAGCCAGTAGCAGAATGCGAGCCGAGAATCTGCGACGGTAGAAAACCGGACATTGGAGTCATGACGAAGCCGGTTCAAGAGGAAACGACTCAATCGCTGACCGACCAGGATAAGCGACCAAGTGAACGGCATACTGGGTCGAGACCTTGATCATAAATCGATTGAGCGGAGGAGAGCAGGTCGAGACGATGGCATCCCTCCAGCCTGCCGTATTATAGGTAGATAAACACGTGGACCAGTTACCGCAAACGGAGAGCAGGTGTAAAAACGTCGATTTTCGGCTTAGAGCAGTTCCCGCGAACGGGCGGAAATGTGTCCGGAATCCAGACATTCAGGTGCTTGTCTCGTGCCATGTGGAGACAGTAGTCTTGATGTCAAGAAAAGATAAATAAGTACCAGAAAGTGGCGTATTTTCGGGCTTTTTCGGAAGTTTAGATTTAAAACCTGACTTCTGAAAAAGCCCGGTTTTCTTATATGGAAACATATCTACTGCAAAATGTGTGTCATGTTTTGATCTCGGATTAGATGTTAAGAGAGGTTATACAAATCGGAATTTAAGGAGGAAACAATATGGTAAGCAAAAGCTGGAAAACTTTTCAAATCATTCAATTCGTGTTGTTTGCATGTGTTAGTGTTTTCTTGTTCACAAGAACAGTAGACGGACATGGTGCTGTACAGACGTTAGAAGTAAAGCTGATTAGTTTTGCTGTATGGGGAATTTTTTATCTTGGCGTATTAGCAATAGAGTGGTTGATTTACTTTATTGCTCGACGTTTTAAACATTAAATTCCAGTTTATCGCACTGTTTAAAAATGAAAAAAAACCGGATCAGATTTGCGATTGATTGCAAATCATCCGGTTTTTCAATTTGAGGAGGATTTTTTTCCCAGCCTCTTTTTTAATTTTCTTCCACTAATTCCAATTCATTTTTATCAGGATCAAGCACGATTGCTCGATAGCGTCCGTCCTTTGTCTTTTCCAAATGCTGAGAGCACTCGTATCCGTCATTTTCAATCGCACGTGCCAATGCTTCGATCATCTCCGGTCCGCCGACAGAAATTGCGAACCTGGCACATCTTTGCGGACCGGGCTCTGCATTTTTCAAAAGTTCGAGGCGAACATCGTCCGAAAACTTCAGCAAGCATGATTGTTTGTCAGTGCTTATCCAATCTTCTTTTGCTCTGAAATACTTTTGGTAAAACATTTCCGATCTTTGAATGTCCTGTACGAAAAGACTTACGTATTCTATTCTCATTTTGATCACCCAACCTCATTTTACAGCAATTGCCCTGCTTTTTCTAAAATCACGTTCTGAATGTTTCACGTGAAACATTAATTGTCATTGAAACACGTTGTTTCTCGTTTTATAATCTTGCTATAAATCATATTTTACGGAGTTTTTCACCATGTTAAAGAATAAAACACAGCTCAAATTCGTTCGCAAAAGTTTCTTTGCAATTCTCTACGGACTCATGTCAGCCATCGGCATCAACGTTTTCCTGTCACACGCTCATTCCTATTCGATCGGCGTTCCCGGAATCGCGCAGCTTCTTCAGGCGATTTTTGCAAATTTCGGCATCAGCGTCAGCATCAGTTTCTTGATGATCATCATGAACATCCCGCTGTTCCTGTTTGCCTTGAAAGCATTCGGCTTTAACTACATCGTTTTTTCGCTCATGGCTGTTGCCTCAAACATTTTCTTTCTGCAGATTATTCCGCAGGTTACCGTCGTCACCAACGATTTGACCAACACGCTTGTCGGTGCCGCAATCATCGGTGCCGGCATCGGCTTTTGTTTCAACAACGGTTTTTCGACCGGCGGAACGGACGTCATCGTCACCTACTTCCAAAACAAGTATAAAATGAAAATCGGATTTATCAACAACTTGCTGAACGGCGTCATTCTGATCTTGACCGCCATCTTCTTCAATCTCGGGCGAAGCGTCTACAGTCTGCTCGGGATGCTCGTCACCAGCTGGATGATGGACTTCACTTTCAAAAAGCAAAAAGATACGAGCATCATGATCTTTACCAAGGCTTCAGACAAGGTCGCAGATGCCCTGCGCTATTTCGTTCATGGCGCAACCCTTTTGAACGGTACCGGCATTTACACCGGCGAACGGACCGACATCATCATCATCGTTGCTCAGCAAGACCAGATTCCCTACTTGCGTCAAACGATCAAAAAAGCAGATCCGAACGCATTCATCAGCATCCAGGATGCAAATGCCGAATTGGGCAATTATACGCAGGTCTTTGATGACTGATTTTGTCCGCAATTTCCTTTGTTTTGATGACTTTTGGCCAAATGCAGCGTCCGCTAAATCATCGCACCAAGAATTTGCCGACGGTCTCTTTTTGGTTATTTCCATCATGGAAGTCGTCATGCATACGAAAAAACCGGATGATTTGCAATTATTGCAAATCATCCGGTTTTTCAATTTGAGCCAGAGTTCTTTCCCAGCCTCTTTTTTATTTCAAAAAACATCCTCTTTGCATGCTAATCGTTTTCGTTAAGCCACTTGCACAAAAGCTCAACGTATTTTTCGTTTTCTTGCACGAACGACATGTGTCGACAGCCTGCAAAAAGCTCCCAGCGCGCATTTTCGATGCGATCGTACATCGTTTTGGCGACCAACGGCGTGCAAAGGTCGTCAGTCCCGCTCGTAATCAGAGTCGGAACGGAAATCTCGTTCAAACGATCAGTGACCTCATACGAATGAAGGTTTCCTTGCGGATTATACTCATTTGGCCCCCAGGCTTCAAGATACGCGCGCTTGCCGCCGATTTTCTTGCGGCGAAGCGGTTCCGGAGCATCGCTGGTGATTTTCGCACAGCTGTGAAGCTCCATGAAGCGCTCATTTGCGGCCAAATATTCAGGACTTGTGAAATCGCCCGTCGATTCTGCTTGCTTGATTGCTTCCTGATCTCTTTCATCCATGAACTTGATCATGCGATGAAGTTCTTTTGCCCACAGTGAAGCCGAAGACAGCGTGCTTGAAAGAATCAGGCTCTTGGCTCCCCTTGCATCACCGTCAAGCATGTAGAGCAATGCTAGCATTCCGCCCCATGACTGACCCAAAACGTGAAATTCTGAAACGTGCAGCTGCTCGCGCAAATTTTGCAGCTCCTTCATCCAAATCGAAGCGTTGTAAACCTCAGGAGTCTCGTCCGGAAGACTGGATCTTCCGCAGCCAAGCTGATCATACATGATGACCTGGCGGTTCGTTTTGTCTGCAACGCAGTCAAGCACCTCGAAATAATTGTGCGTCGATCCCGGACCTCCGTGCAGCAAAATCAGCGGCGGCTTTTGATCAAAATTTTTGCCTGCGATTCGATAATACGTCCGGTATTGTCCGAACGGCAGATACCCTTCCTTGATTTCAGTCATTTAAATTCCCCCTATTTATGGTACGGACTGCCGGAATTAATCATGAAAGCCCGATAAATCTGTTCCGTCAAAACGAGGCGCATCAGCTGATGCGGCATCGTGAACCGACCAAAAGAAATTTGCGAATCCGCACGTTTCAGCACATCTTCAGACAATCCGAGCGAGCCGCCGATGACAAATGCCAGATCGCTTCTGCCATACGTCGTCAAATTTTCGATTTCTGAAGCAAATTCTTCAGATGTCCGCTCTTTGCCAAGAATTGCTAAAGCATAAACGTAATCACGATCTTTGATCTTGCCCAGGATTCTTTCTCCTTCGGTTTTTTTGACGTTTTCCATCTGCGCTTCGCTTAACTTTTCAGGAGCCTTCTCATCCGGAACCTCGACAATTTCAAACTTGCAAAACTTGCCAAGACGTTTTGAATATTCCGCAATTCCCTGTTTCCAGTACTTTTCCTTTAATTTTCCCACGCAGATTATTTTGATATTCATTTAAATCCTCCTTGAACATGTGGATAATCCACAGCTTTTACACAAGTTTATCCACATGTTGATAAGCTAAAACACAATATATGGCTGATTTCAACCTTTTTGATACCATATTTATGTTGGAAACGTTCGACTTATCCACTTTGCATAAAACCATGCGAACGCACTTTCCATATTGCCAAAAACATTGTAAAATCAACGTTTCTCAGTGTTCCACAAATTGCATATCGCAAACTTATCCACAGTTTCCGTTCGCGATTGTGGATAAGTTTTTTCGCGAACATTCGCTTTTTCCTGTGCATAACAATTATAGCAAATTTTGACGTGCCTTTCTTGTGAAATGCAGAGCCGGATATCCGCAATCAAACAGCCGAGACTTGCTGCCAAGCCCCGGCTGTTTGCGGTTAGATCTGTTTTCGTTTTAATTGCCCGAATTGGATGCCGTCGACGTATTCTTGTCGTTAGACTCAAGCGTCAGTTTGACGTTTGCCTTTTTGAGCTCACCTTTGTGGTAGTACTGTATCTCAACAGTGTCCCCGACCTTGTGACCGTAAAGCGCCGTCCTCAATGACGACAGGCCGGAAACTTTCTTGCCGCCAAGCGAAACGATGACGTCATATTTTGAAATATCAGTCTTCTTGAGCGGTGATGACGAGTTGACCTTCATCACGACGACGCCGCTCGTTACCTTGCCTGGAAGGTTGAGCGTCTGAGAACGATCAGCTTCGGAAACGTAATCAAGGTCAACCAAGGAAATTCCGAGTGCCGGCCGAACCACCTTGCCGTTTTGGACAAGCTGGTTGATGATGCTGACGACTTCATTGCTTGGGATGGCAAATCCCATGCCTTCAACGGACGTTGACGAAGACGATGTGCTCGATCCCGTGCTGGAAAGCTTCATGGAGTTGATGCCGATAACCTGACCGGCAAGGTTGATCAAAGGACCGCCTGAGTTGCCTGGGTTGATGGCCGCATCCGTTTGAATGACCGTGGCCTGACCGGTCGACGTGCCGTTTGAGTCCGTAACGTCAATCGTGCGCTTCTTGGCGGAAATAATTCCCTGAGTCAAGGAAGTTGCGTATTCAGAACCAAGCGGAGATCCGATGGCAAGCGCCGTTTCGCCGACGCTGATGTTGTCAGAGTTGCCAAACGTTGCAACCTGCTTGACGTTTGAAGCGTCAATCTTCAAAACTGCCAAGTCTGAAACGGAGTCATGTCCGACGACTGAAGCCTTGACCTTCTTGCCGCTGCTCAAAAGAACTTCGACTTTATCTGCACCTGAAATGACATGATTGTTCGTCACGACAAATGCAGTGTTCCCGTCCTTCTTGTAGATGACGCCAGAGCCTTCGCTGGTCGAAGTTTCAGACGAGCTGCTGTCGCCAAACAGGTCTTCAAGCGTATCGGAATCGGAAGACGAATTTGAATATGCTTCAACTGAAACAACGGCTCCTTTGATTTTCTTGAATGCTTTTGAAGCTTGTGTTCCGACGTTGACTTTGACGTTGCTTGTCTGCGTCGTGCCTTTGGAATTTTCAATCCTGTCTTGTACCTGTGAATTATGATTTTGATAATAGACATATCCGCCGACCGAAATTCCGCCGCCTAAAAGCCCTGCAACAAGCGCTGTGACGAACACCTTGCCCAAACCGTTTCCCTTTTTTGGATCTCGTGATTCAGGCGAGTTGTTTTCCGGCTCAACTTCATTGAATTCGCCGTCGAATTGATTGTTGTGATTGTCATCGAACATAGTGATGGACCCCCTTCGTTTTTATCTCTTAACTTTAATATAGCCGTTTTCTCATAAAAAATCCTGTATTTTTCAAAAGCTTTACCTTAATTCAAGCAATTTTAAAAATTTTTTTACAATGCTATCAGCGGCGTAGCCTTCTCAGGGTCGGTATCATGGAGATAAAAATCATGATCGACGGCAAAATCATGGTCGCGCATCATATGATCGACCGTCAGATGTGCCAGCTCTTTGACGTTGTTCTCACGGCTGAGGTGACCAAGATAAATCTGTTTGGTCCTGTTTCCGATGACGCTCATCAAAGCATTGGCTCCGTCTTCGTTCGACAGGTGTCCGGTATCGCCTAAAATTCTTTGCTTCAACGGCCACGGGTATGCCCCCATCCGAAGCATCTCCGTATCGTGATTGCATTCGAACAGATACGCCTCTGCATCTTGAATGATCCCGGCAACCATCGGCGAAACGTAGCCCGTATCGGTTACGATCGCAAACGAACTGTCATGATGGTGCAGCTCGTAAAATTGCGGCTCGCTCGCGTCATGCGAAACGCCGAAACTTTCGATGTCGAGATCGTCCAAGCTGAGCACGCTTCCGCATTTGAAGACGTGTTTTTGATCCAGCGGGATTTTGCCGACCTTTTTGCTCATCGCATCCCACGTGCCCTCATTTGCGTACACGTTCATCCCGTAACGCCTGGCCAAGACACCGACTCCTTGACAGTGATCGGTGTGCTCATGCGTGACGAACAGACTGTCGACGTCTTTTAACGTCCGTCCGATCGAGTTCATCAACGTTTCGATTTTTTTACCGGAAAGGCCGGCATCGATCAAAACCTTGTGTTTTTCCGTTTCGACGTAAGTCACATTCCCGCTGCTTCCGCTTGCCAAGACGCTGATTTTCATTTGATCTTTTTGCTGTGTCATTCTAATCTTCCCTACTTAACACTGATTGTTTCATCCATGACTGCACCGGTAAACGCATTGATCCGCCGGTATTGAACCGTCCCTGAAGCTTTGGAGCTGATGCAAAAATTCCACGTCGGAATGTAAACTACGCTGTTGTTGACGTCAAGCAGCTTGGTATACCCCAATTTGCACCACTCGACGGTCGAATTTTGCGGCAGCTTGTTGTATTGATAAAGCCACATCAAGGCACGCTTTTGACTGATCGTATCTTTCTTTTCGCGCAAAATATCGGCCGCATGGATATACGTTTGCGTATAGCCCGTAACATAGCCGTCTTTGACCGTAAACCTGATTTGTCCTTCGCTTGAATAGACGGGTTTGCCGTAAAGTTCCTGCGTATAGACGATCGTATTTTTGGTCGAAAGATTGCTGTTAAAAGAATAATGCTTGCCCATCGGTACTTCAGCCGCATCCTTGACGACAGAATCAAGCGAATTTTGCGGATTCGTCAGATTGAGCCTGATTCCCGTGATAAACGAAGCGGTCAGCTTATGATTTGAATAGGACCAAGTCACATAGCGCAACTGAGCCGCCTTTTCGCGCAGGAAACCGTCCTTTGGCGCTGCCAGATAGTATCCGCTTTGACTCTTGTCAGACAATTTTCCGTGACTGATCTGATCGTTTTTCAAACTCTTCATCAAAGATGCTGTCGAGTCCTGAGTACTGGTATTCGTTGTCGACTCAACGATTGAATCTTGATGAAAGTAAGTCGTCATCAAGAAAAAGTCAAGCACGATAAATGCCACCAGGAAGATCCATTCAATTCGTTTAAAATTCATCGTGAACCTCCCTCATTGTGAACCAGATCCCTGTAATCGATCCAAACGTTGTTGTATTTGACGAAATAAGTCGGTGTCAGATCAATGACGAGCGCGCTTGATTCATTCTTGGATTCGCGGTATCCAATCTGAACGTTATTGATTTTTTGCATGTCGATTCCGCTTTGCTTCAAGCTCTCCATGACGTCATCCGTATTCGGCAGCTGAACTGCGTTTGAATCGGCCGGAACCGGCACTTGCAAGGTATAAAGCGAGAAAACCAGATGTTGATTTCCGCTGTCCGTGATCTGAACCTGATAAGAGCCGTACTCATCTGCTGAAATAATCGGAAAACCGTTGATATAGCTGCGATATGTGGCATTTTTGCTTTGAAAGTCAAATTCCGAGTAGCGCACGTCATCAAGCGCAACGTCCAAAAGTTTCAGCCGGTCAAACGACAAGTTCAGACTGTCATAAAGGCTGCGATGTCTTGCTTCGGCAATTTCTTTTGCATAGTTCGTATAAGAAACGTAGCCGTTATGATTTTTGATGACCATTCGCTGCCCGGCATCATCAGTGTAGATTGTTTGTTTTTTCTGCTCCCGAGTCGTTACGGACGAATTTTCGTTTGACCCGATCAATCTGGTGACGAACAGCCCTGTATTTTCACGATTGATCAAATAGCTGCTCTTCGGAACTTCGATCGGTTGCAGGAAATACTTCGTGATATGCCCGTTGAACAACCGATATTCGACACGAACCATCTTGATGTCGCGCCGCGTTATCAGCGACGACATTTTTCCGATCGCCTGAACGTTGATTTGGGCGGTATAGACGTTCAGACTGTGGTCGTCCATGAAATAAATGACGCCGTGGCGATTCAAAGGCACCAAAATTCTTGAAAATGCATAATTCGCATCTGATTTCGTCATCGACTTCATATGGTTTTTGAACAGGCCGAGCGTCACGGGTGCCGAGTAGTTCAGCGAATACGAATCGTTCATGTTCAGAAATTTGAGGTACTCTTCTTGACTTCTGAACGTTTCTTTGGTAATTTTTTTGATTCTGACGTTTTTGACCCGGCGTCTTGCAAGGTCGATCACATCGATTTTCGTACTCGACAGCTGATATCTCGTATCATTTTCATAGTAAGTCAGACTCACGGGCAGATAAACGTCGGTGATGCTTTGTTTTCCGGCCACGTTTTTATCGACGCTGCCCGCTGCCGGGGCACTTTTTGATCCAAAGACCTGGAAGTGCGAAGGAGTCACCCAAATCAGCGCAGTGAAAATGATGCTGATCAAAACCGCAATAATCAGCGCAACCGGAAGGAGCCATGACCAGTTTCTTTTCTTATTCTTCATCCCACAAGTCATCTCCTTCGTATTCTTCATATGGCAAGGAAATATAAAATGTCGATCCCTTGCCTTCGATACTGTCGACCCAGATCTTGCCATGATGCATCTCGATTACTTCCTTGGAGATCGCAAGTCCAAGTCCCGTTCCGCCCTGAGCTCTTGAACGCGCCTTGTCAACGCGGAAGAAACGGTCAAAAATATGTCCAAGGTCTTTTCGCGGAATTCCCAAGCCCTGGTCCGTAATGCTCAAAATCACGTGATTGTGCGTTTCCAACAGACGACACGTGATTACGCCGCCATCAGGGGAATATTTGATCGCATTGTTCATAATGTTGTCGACCACCTGAATGAACTTGTCGGTGTCGATTTCAACCCACAAATCGCGTTTCGTGAAATCACGCTTGATCGTGTAATTCTTGCTCTTGGTTTCACGAGTGTCGTTATTGTCTTTTTTAAGCATCATGTCAAATCGATTCAAAATATAGTTGAACAGCTCGTTCAAATTGACCAGCTCAAAATCAAGCTTGACGGTTCCTGAATCCATGCGCGACAAACTCAACAGATCATTGATCATGCGAATCATGCGATCGGTTTCGTCCTGCGTAACCTTGAGAAATGAAGGAGCGACTTCCGGATCCTTCCAAGCACCGTCATTGAGAGCTTCGATGTAGCTTCTCATGCTCGTGAGCGGCGTGCGCAATTCATGCGAAACGTTTGAAACGAACTGACGCCTTTCACGATCGATTTTCTGCTGTTCGGTCACGTCATGAAGCACGCAGACCAATCCCGAAATAAAGCCACTTTCGCGTTGAATCGTTGAAAAGTAGGCATTTAAAATCTGATCATGTCCTGCATCAGACATGTCGACGATGATTCCGTCCTGATTTTCGATCAATTCTCGCATCGTTTGCATCTCACGAATTTTGAGAACGTCCAAAATCGAGGTTCCGATCACGTCTTTTGACTCAACGTCCAGATATTCGCAGGCCATATCATTGATAATGCTGATGTTTCCGCGCCGGTCCGTTGCAATGACCCCGTCCGACATGTGCGACAAGACCGAATCAAGTCTGCGCCTTTCTGAATCAGAAGACTCTTGTGCTTCTTCAACTCTGACAGACAGATTGTTGACCGCCTGTGCCAATTGTCCCAACTCGTCAGTCCCGTAAACATGAACCTTGCCTGAGTAATCGCCGTCGGCAATCTGCATCGTCTGCTTTTTCATTTCATCGATCGGACGCGTAATCGCGCTTGAGACGGTAATCGCAAGCGCCATCCCGATTGCCGTTGCAATCAAGGAAGCCGTCGCAAAAATCAGCGTGACGCTGTTGACCGAATCATAGACGCTTTCGAGATTTGCTCTGAGATACACTGCCCCGACGACCGTATTGGTATTTCCGCTTGCGCTGAACAAGGGCGTAATCGACACGTATGAACGCCGATCGCTGCTTTTGTCATACGTCATCGTCGTAAACGTTCTTCCTGAATAAAGAACGCGCTTGATGTTTGTGTTAGTTGTTTTCTGTCCGACGACCGAGCGTCCGTTAACGTCGTTTTCGCCGCGAATCGTTCCTTTGGAATCAATCACTTGAATCGTCGAAATATTTTCGTTGTTGATGTCTTCCAAAATCGTATTGATGCTCTTGTTGGCTTTTGTCGTATTCGTCGACGTCAGCTGCTTGATCAGCGAATTATCGACATAAGTGGATAATTCCACTCGTTGTTTGAATGATTTGATATTTTCACTTTTCAATCTCTGTACAAAAACAGCCCCGACGATTTGAAATGTTATCAACAGCAACAATGCAAACACGAGGGCTATCTTGAAGTGAATGGATTGGAAAAAGTGAAGCTTTTTATTCGTTTGTTTTTCCATCTTTTTCCTTTATTATCGTCATGCCGATTTCAAGTTCGGATTTATTCACCGAATTCGGTTTCGGCAGTGCATTTTTCAAAAATCGATCATTCGGCTTCCGGACTGCGCAGATAATAACCGACTCCGCGGCGCGTCACCAACCATGTCGGGCGACTCGGGTTGTCCTCGATCTTTTCGCGCAAACGTCTGACGGTCACGTCAACCGTGCGCACGTCGCCGAAATAATCATATCCCCAAACAGTCTGAAGCAAGTGCTCACGCGTCATGACCTGGCCGATATGCTTGGCCAGATAGTACAACAGCTCGAATTCGCGGTGCGTCAGCTCGATTTTTTCGCCGTTCTTTGAAACGACATAGGCTTCCGGATGAATCGTCAAACTGCCGATTTCGATGTCAGACGACTTCTCTTCTTCCGGCGTTGCGTTTGCAACCGCTGCCTGGCGTCTCAGATTGGCCTTGACGCGCGCAACCAGCTCACGGTTCGAAAACGGCTTCGTCACGTAATCGTCGGCACCCATTTCAAGACCTAAAACCTTGTCGATTTCGGCATCTTTAGCCGTGACCATGATAATCGGCATGTCATGCGTCTTGCGCACCTCGCGTGCCACTTCCAAACCGTCAATTTTCGGCAGCATCAGATCCAGAATAATCAGATCGGGAGAAACCTCTTCAACCTGTTTCAGCGCTTCTTCACCGTCATAAGCCGTATGCACGTCATAGCCTTCCTTGGTCAGGTTGAACTTGATGATGTCTGAAATCGGCTTTTCATCATCTACTACTAAAATTTTCTTCATGTTGATTCCTCTTTAAAATTCAGTGTTTCCAATCAAAAGACGTTCTGATGACAAATTTCCGTCTCTTATCGTTAATAATCCATACGCTACCATTATAACATTTAAGTTCAGCTGTTGTGAACTGAGCAAAAGCGCTCTGTTTTTTGACGCGAGGACGAACGAAATTCGAAACGTCATCTTTATTTTTCCGCTGAATCAGGGCATTTGATGCACTGAGGCGGGAAAACGACGCTTTTTGAAATTTGCCCGTATTTTTGCACCGTTTTTCATTTGCGGCTCTGCATTTTTCAGTGAGCACAAAAAAAGACATCGGAACTTCCGATGTCTTTCCCAAATCTCTGATGGGTGGTCAGGGGATCGAACCCTGGACCCACGGATTAAGAGTCCGTTGCTCTGCCAGCTGAGCTAACCACCCATATTGCGTTGACTTACAATCAACATAAGATATGATACCAGTTATCTGGATAAGATGCAAGCCCTTTTTCGACTTCCATCGAATGCCGGTTTCAAAACACCGACAATGGGTGGTCAGGGGATCGAACCCTGGACCCACGGATTAAGAGTCCGTTGCTCTGCCAGCTGAGCTAACCACCCATATGTTACCTAAGCAACGAATATTATTATATCTAATAATCCTGTTCGTTGCAAGTCTTTTTTAAAAAAATATTGCGATTCACACACACGAAACCGCAATATCTTCAAATAATTTAGTTGTTTTTATCTGCCTTGCTTCTGAACCGAAGCAAAAATCGTTTTTACGAAGAAATACAGAATGGGGGTACAGATTGCGGTGGAACATGAATTGATCACCGTTGCGGGCAAACTGAAGAAGGATGCAACCAGCGCTGTTTTTATTGCAGTTCCTGCCATCAGCGCCTCAACGATTGAAGTTCCGTAAGACGTGAAGATCTTGGTCACGCCCGCCGCAATTGCAAGAATTATGATATTCTTTTTACTGTCATTATATTTGAAAGCCTTGAAAAGTCCGGAAATTATCAAGGCGACAACTACGACTTCAAGCATCGTCAGCCAACTGGTGGATGCATATCCGTTCAAGATATCAAATCCGCCAAGACCGATTATCCCGGCAAGCATCCCGTTTCGAAATCCCAAAAAAAGGATTGCGACCGCAGTCAACGTATTGCCGAAATGGATAAACGGCTTACCGACCATCGCAGGGACCGGTATGCGCAAAACCCAAATGCCAATATAGATGATTGCGGCAAACAGACCTGTCAGAATGATTGCTCGCAAAGAATTTTTCTGTTCTCTCATTTTTATTTCCCCCTCAAACGATCTCCAATTTTTTCAATAATTGCGGAATCGCGGCACCATAATCAGCACCAAACCGAGGGTCGTGGGGCTTTTGGGTCTTTACGATTGCTTCAGACACGAAGTCCATCGCAATCGTCCCAGCAGACCTCAAATCTTTTTCGTACAAGAGACTTGAAAAAAGGACCGATGCAAAGAGATCGCCAGTTCCGAAATAGTTCCCAGGCTGTTTCGAACGACTGACCATCCAAGTTCCGCCGTCTTGTTCGCAGCCGACGATTGAAATCAGGCCATTGCCTGAATCAATCCCCGTCAAAACGATGTTTCTCAGATTGAATCTTCTTTGCACCTTTCTAGCCGTTTCAAAAGCATCATCTGTTGCAACTGGAGAAGTAGTCAAAGGCTCGCCCAACAAGAGTTTTGCCTCAGTATAATTAGGTGTCGCAATATCAGCCTTTGAAATCAAGCATCTCATCTTCTCAACATATTCTTGATCGAACCCACGATAAAGCTTTCCATGATCCCCCATCACGGGATCGATTAAAAGCATCGTTTCAGCCGTGCTTACATCCGCCAAATTTTCCTGCAGAACGTCCAAAGGTTTCTCTCCCAAATATCCCAGATAGATTGCAGAAAACTTCAAACTCAATGTTTTCCAATGCTGGAGAATGCTGACCATTTCTTTTGACAAATCCAGATACGTGTTCTCCCCGAAACCGCCCGTATGTGTTGACAACAAAGCGGTGGGCAAAACGGTCGGAGCCAAGTTCAGCGCGCCAAGCAAGGGTAAAGCACAGCCAAGCGAGACTTGACCTGCACAAGACAAGTCCTGACTGATCAAAACATTGGATTGCATTGCCTACGTTCCTTTCTGACTTTTGCAGCCGCATTTCACAAAAATTAAAAGGCTCAGGAGTTAAGAGCTTGTCAATATTATAACATGATAACCGATTATTTTTTAGTCGTGATTTGCTTTTTTTGGCAATAAGATGCTTGTAAACGCTGTATTTGACAAAGAACCGTCCAGTGCCCCAAAAGGTTTGCTTCATGCCTTTGAAACGGTATTTGTCATGCGGAAAAATCCAGGGCGGAAAGCAGCGAGCGGTGCCTTGAAGAACCCCTTCCATGAAAAATCCAGTGCCGACGGGAGAATTATCAAAAAGTGGTGCGAGCAGAGGGGAAAGTCTGGTTTTTGGCTGCCTGATTCGTCGAAAACGGGGCGCGCGGCTCCGAAAGTAGGCAAAAAACGGGAGAAATGTCTCTTTTTTGTCTACCACCGACTCCAAATTCGGCCCGCGCGGCTCCGAAAGTAGACAAAAAACGGGGTGAATGCCTCTTTTTTGTCTACCCGACTCTCCAAATTCGGGGCGTGCGGCCTCAAAAATAGGCAAAAAACGGGATAAATGCTCATTTTTGTCTACCGGACTCTCCAAAATCGGTTATGCCCGTATAATGGTGTAAATTGATAAAAAAAGAGAGCCAAGTGCTCAT
>OIZE01000194.1_pt1 | contig 57726 bp, 49 predicted proteins | sample 1588421 | NCBI WGS metagenome assembly OIZE01 (sample SAMN03283251) | human gut metagenome | biome: human-associated habitat; material: feces | host: Homo sapiens | place: USA | collected 2013 | reverse complement strand
CAAGACGACTACAACAAATGCAACAACTACGACCAAGCCGAGCAAGACGACTACAACAAATGCAACGACTACAAACACAGCCATTCCATCCTATGGCGATGTCAATTTGGATGGCAAGGTAGATATCTTAGATGCAGTATTCTTGAACAAATATCTTGCAACACTGGTACAGTTTTCGGATGTTCAAATAGCAAATGCAGATTGCTATCAGGATGGTGTTTTGAATGCTCAGGATACAACTGCTCTCATGCAATTTATCATTCTGTTGATTGATAATCTGCCTGTTTAAGAATATTGTAGTATCACAATCAATTATGGCAAACCACTTAGATTTTATCTAAGCTGGTTTGCCGTAATTATAGTGAATGTCAATCTATATGATAATACTAGTTGATACAGCTGAGAGTATGGGGAAATATTTTGTGAAAATGGAGATGATTCCATTTTTTATTTTGAATAAAATATTTTGAAACAAAATCTAAAGTTAAATTTAAACCGTTTTTTAGAAATTTTCTACAGTATCATTACAAAACGACACATATCGTCATTTTGTAGTTTTTATTTTCCTTTTTAATTGGATTTTCAATTCAAAAACAAACCAGAAAAAGGTATTAATTTGTGCAGAGTGATGAAAATGGATTCCATTCTTGACAAGAAAACCGAAAAATGATATACTAAAAAAGGTAATTGATTTTTTTGAAATTGTAAATTTTTTAAAACGGAAAAGAAAGGAGATACATAAAATGCGAACAAGTATGGAGAAGGTAAAACCTGAATGGAGCTATTTTTGCATGTCTTGGAAGAATGATCAAAGAAAAAGCTATTTCAAAGAAACCTTGCTGTACGTTACACAGTAGGGGTGATTTGAAATAGCTTTTGATTATGTAAATGCTGAATGGAGGAGCGTCTATTTTGAAGAACTATAAAATTGCAGTTGCTGGAACTGGTTATGTCGGATTATCCATTGCAACTTTATTGAGTCAACATCATCAGGTGACAGCAGTAGATATTATCTCGGAGAAGGTGGATTTAATCAACAATCGCCAGTCTCCGATCCAGGATGATTATATTGAAAAATATCTCGCAGAAAAAGAATTGAACTTAACAGCAACACTGGATGCAAAAGCTGCTTATACAGATGCAGATTTTGTGGTCATTGCAGCTCCAACAAATTATGATAGTAAAACACAGCATTTTGATACTTCTGCAGTGGAAGCCGTCATTCAGTTGGTGATGAAATATAATCCAAATGCAATTATGGTGATAAAATCCACGATTCCAGTGGGTTATACAGAAAGTGTCAGAGAGAAGTTCGGCAGTAAGAATATTCTCTTCAGTCCAGAATTTTTGCGGGAATCCAAGGCACTTTATGACAATCTATATCCATCTCGTATCATCGTTGGTACAGATTTGAATGATGATAGATTGGTAACAGCAGCTCAAACCTTTGCAAATCTGCTCCAAGAGGGAGCAATCAAGGAAAATATTGATACCTTGTTTATGAACTTTACAGAAGCAGAAGCGGTTAAGCTGTTTGCAAATACCTATTTGGCTCTGCGAGTTGCATATTTCAACGAATTGGATACTTATGCAGAGAGCAAAGGACTGGATACGAAGCAGATTATTCAAGGTGTCTGCTTAGATCCAAGAATCGGAACACATTATAATAATCCGTCTTTTGGATATGGTGGTTATTGCTTGCCAAAGGATACAAAGCAATTACTTGCAAATTATGCGGATGTTCCAGAAAATCTGATTGAGGCGATTGTAGAGAGCAATAAGACTCGAAAAGATTTCATCGCTGACCGTGTTTTGCAATTGGCTGGTTACTATGGTTATGATGAAGAAAATGAATTTGATGAAAAGAAAGAAAAATCTGTTACCATTGGTGTTTATCGCTTGACGATGAAGAGCAATAGTGATAATTTCCGCCAGAGTTCCATTCAAGGCGTGATGAAACGCATCAAAGCAAAAGGGGCTACGGTTATCATTTATGAGCCAACACTGAAAGATGGAGAAACATTCTTTGGCAGTGTTGTGGTAAATGATTTTGAGGAGTTTAAAAAGGCATCTCAGGCAATTATTGCAAATCGCTATGACAAATGTCTGGATGATGTAAAAGAAAAAGTTTATACAAGAGATATTTTTCAACGAGATTAAATGCAAATGTATGCTTTCAGGAGGATGTTAAAATGAAAGGAATTATCTTAGCCGGTGGCTCTGGCACACGCTTGTATCCGCTCACAAAAGTTACAAGTAAGCAACTTTTACCTATTTATGACAAGCCAATGATTTATTATCCAATGTCCGTCCTGATGAATGCAGGCATTCGAGATATTCTGATTATTTCCACTCCGCAAGATACGCCACGATTTGAAAGCTTATTAGGGAATGGAAATCAATTTGGTGTAAATCTGACTTATGCTGTTCAACCTTCTCCCGATGGATTGGCACAAGCTTTTATCATTGGTGCGGATTTTATCGGAAATGAACCGGTTGCAATGGTTCTTGGAGATAATATTTTTACAGGGCACGGTTTGAATAAACGCCTGAAAACTGCAGTCGAAAATGCAGAAACAGGAAAAGGTGCGACTATTTTTGGCTATTATGTAGATGATCCGGAACGGTTTGGCATTGTGGAATTTGATGCAGATGGAAAGGTAGTTTCCATTGAAGAAAAGCCGGAACATCCAAAGAGCAATTACTGTGTAACGGGTTTGTATTTTTATGACAATCGTGTTGTAGAATTTGCGAAAAGTTTGAAGCCGTCTGCTCGTGGTGAACTGGAAATTACTGATTTGAACCGTATTTATCTGGAAGATGGCTCATTGAATGTGGAATTATTGGGTCAGGGTTTTACTTGGCTAGATACAGGAACACATGAGAGCTTAGTAGATGCAACCAATTTTGTAAAGACCGTAGAACAACATCAGCATCGCAAGATTGCATGTTTGGAGGAAATTGCATATTTAAACGGTTGGATCAGCAAGGATGAATTGATGAAAGTTTATGAAGTCATGAAGAAAAACCAGTATGGTCAGTATCTGAAGGATGTTATGGACGGCAAGTATCAGGAACATCTGTATTAATAGGGAAAAGTGTAGAGGAGATTAAATCATGAATATCATTGTTACCGGCGGTGCTGGTTTTATTGGTAGTAACTTTGTGTTCCACATGTTGAAGAAGTATCCAAATTATCGGATCATTTGCCTGGACAAGTTGACTTATGCAGGAAATTTGTCTACACTTGAATCAGTTATGGATAATCCAAATTTTCGATTTGTGAAAGCAGATATCTGTGACCGTGAGACTGTGGACAAACTATTTGAAGAAGAGCATCCGGACATCGTAGTCAATTTTGCGGCAGAGTCCCACGTTGACCGCTCCATCGAAGATCCGGGCATCTTCCTCCAGACCAATATTATTGGAACAGCGGTTTTAATGGATGCTTGCCGGAAGTATGGCATTCAGCGTTACCATCAGGTTTCTACAGATGAAGTATATGGAGATTTGCCATTAGATCGTCCGGATTTATTCTTTACCGAAGAAACGCCACTACATACAAGTTCCCCATACAGTAGTTCCAAGGCATCAGCAGATTTGCTGGTGTTAGCATATCATCGTACTTATGGACTTCCAGTGACAATCAGCCGCTGTTCCAACAACTATGGTCCTTATCACTTTCCAGAAAAACTGATTCCGCTGATGATTGCGAATGCATTGGCAGATAAGCCGTTACCGGTTTATGGGGAAGGCTTAAACGTACGAGATTGGTTATATGTGGAAGATCACTGCAAGGCAATTGATTTGATTATTCATAAAGGTCGTGTTGGTGAGGTTTATAATGTTGGCGGACACAATGAAAAGCAGAATATTGAAATTGTAAAGATTATCTGCAAAGAATTGGGAAAACCAGAGAGTTTGATTACACATGTTGGTGACCGAAAGGGTCACGATATGCGGTATGCGATTGACCCGACTAAGATTCACAATGAATTGGGTTGGCTGCCAGAAACAAAATTTGAAGATGGCATTAAAAAAACCATTCAGTGGTATCTGGATAACCGGGAATGGTGGGAAACCATCATCAGCGGCGAATATCAGAACTATTATGAGAAAATGTACAGCAATCGCTGAAACGCTTGGGGAGGAAAGAATATGAAATTTTTTGTAACAGGTGTTGGCGGTCAACTGGGACATGATGTCATGAATGAGTTGCTGAAACGTGGCTATGAAGGGATTGGTTCTGATATTCAGGAACAATATAGCGGTGTTGCAGATGGCTCTGCCGTGACAACTGCACCGTATGTATCTTTGGATATTACAGACAAGGCTGCTGTTGAAAAAGCAATCACATCTATAAAACCAGATGCTGTGATTCACTGTGCAGCATGGACTGCTGTGGATATGGCGGAAGATGATGACAATGTTTCAAAAGTCCGTGCCATCAATGCAGGTGGTACACAGAATATTGCGGATGTCTGTAAGAAGCTGGACTGCAAAATGACTTACATCAGCACAGACTATGTGTTTGATGGACAGGGTACAGAACCTTGGAAACCAGATTGTAAGGATTACAAGCCCTTGAACGTGTATGGTCAGACAAAATTAGAAGGGGAGCAGGCAGTTAGTCAGACATTAGAAAAGTATTTCATTGTTCGGATTGCATGGGTGTTTGGTTTAAATGGAAAAAATTTCATTAAGACCATGCTGCATGTGGGAAAGACACACGATACGGTTCGTGTGGTCAATGACCAAATTGGAACGCCAACTTATACTTATGATTTGGCACGGCTGTTGATTGATATGAATGAAACTGAAAAGTACGGCTATTATCATGCGACCAATGAAGGCGGCTATATCAGCTGGTATGATTTCACGAAAGAAATTTATCGGCAGGCTGGATATCCTACCACAGTATTGCCAGTAACAACAGAAGAATATGGATTGAGTAAGGCAAAACGTCCTTTTAACAGCCGTTTAGAGAAAAGCAAGTTGGTAGAAGCTGGATTTTCGCCACTGCCAACTTGGCAAGATGCATTGAGCCGTTATCTCAAAGAGATTGGGCAGAAATAAGGGGGAAAAGACATGGGACAAATTAAAGTCGAAAAGAATGTAGGCGGAATTGAAGGACTTTGTGTGATTGAACCTGCTGTTCATGGAGATGCTCGTGGCTATTTCATGGAAACTTACAATGAGAGAGATTTGAAAGAAGCCGGCATTGATGTTCATTTTGTACAGGACAATCAGTCAATGTCCACAAAAGGTGTATTGAGAGGATTGCATTTTCAGAAACACTATCCGCAATGCAAATTGGTACGTGCAGTACGAGGTACAGTCTTTGATGTAGCAGTTGATTTGCGGGCAGATTCTGAAACTTATGGAAAATGGTATGGCGTAATTTTATCCGCTGAAAATAAGAAGCAGTTTCTTATTCCGGAGGGCTTTGCCCATGGATTTCTGGTTCTGAGCGATGAAGCTGAGTTCTGCTATAAAGTCAATGACTTCTGGCATCCGAATGATGAGGGCGGTATGGCTTGGAATGATCCGGAAATTGGAATTGAATGGTCGCAGCTGAAAGGAATATATCCGGGTAGTCCGAGTGCGGAAGGTTATACTTTAGAAGATGGTACACCACTGAATCTGAGCGAAAAAGATCAGAAGTGGTTGGGGTTGAAAGATACTTTTAAATTTTGAGGGAGTTATAACGAAAAAATGCAGCTGGAAAACGAAGTACAACACGTATTTTTGGTAGGTGCTAAGAGCTTAGGTGCATACGGTGGATATGAAACCTTTGTATATAAACTGACAGAGTATCACCAAAATAAGAAAAATATAAAATATCATGTGGCGTGTAAAGCGAACGGTGATGGCTGCATGGATGAAACAAAAGTGGAGGGCGTGACCAGAATCAATGATCACGAATTTGAATTTCACAATGCACATTGTTTTAAAATAGATGTTCCTCAGATTGGTGCAGCACAGGCAATTTACTATGACGTTGCTGCGTGGAATGCTTGCTGTAAATACATAAAAAAGCATGAAATTCAGCATCCAATTGTTTATATTATGGCTTGTCGCATTGGACCGTTTGCAAGTCATTTTTATAAGAAAATCCATAAAATGGGTGGCACTGTCTATTTGAATCCAGATGGACATGAATGGATGCGGGCGAAATGGTCTGCTCCCATCCGGAAGTATTGGAAAATCTCTGAACAGATGATGGTCAAGTATTGTGACCTTGCTATCTGTGATTCCGTGAATATTGAAAAATATATTCACGAGTGCTATGACGGCAAAGGCAGAAAAGGCGAAAATCCAAAAACAACTTTTATTGCTTATGGTGCAGATTTAACGCTTAGCAAACTGGATGATGATGATGAAAAGCTGGTGAACTGGTATCAGGAAAAAGGACTGACAAAGAAGGATTATTACCTTGTTGTTGGTCGCTTTGTGCCGGAAAATTCTTTTGAAGTTATGATTCGGGAATTCATGAAGAGCAACAGCAAAAAAGACTTTGCTATTATCACCAATGTAAATGATAAGTTTTTAAATGAACTAGAGGAGAAATTACATTTCAAGAGTGACAAGCGAATCAAGTTTGTTGGTACAGTTTATGACCAAGAGTTGCTGAAAAAGATTCGTGAAAATGCCTATGCGTATTTTCACGGTCACACAGTAGGTGGGACGAATCCTTCGCTGATAGAAGCACTTGGAAGTACCGATTTGAATCTTCTGGTTGATGTTGGTTTTAATAAAGAGGTCGCAGAAGACTGTGCTTTGTATTGGAGCAGGGATGATGGCGAATTAGCAAAGTTGATTGACCGAGCAGATAAGATGCATGCAGATGAAATCGCAGAGATGGGGCAACGAGCCAAGAAGCGTGTAGCAGAAGCGTACACATGGGAAAAGATTTGCGGACAGTATGAAGATGTATTTACAAATGCTGCGAATAAAAATTGAAAGTTATAGATGGTAGGAAGAAGAACTTATGAATAAAAAGCAGGAACTAATAGATATCTGTCACGAATACTGCACGGGTTGTGGCTTATGCGTAGCAGTAAATGGAACAGCATTTGAATGTGAAAGCAAAGGCTTTTTCTATCCCCGTTTACAATCTACGGATACAGATTTATGTAGAATTGTTTGTCCAGCTGCTGGAAATGCGGCAAATCATTTTCAGGATGGAACAACTTGGGGCAAAATGAAGTCCTGTTGTTTAGCATGGTCTTCTGATGATACAACACGTTTTCAGGCATCAAGCGGTGGCGTAATTACAAGTTTATGCGTCTATTTACTGGAAAAACATATGGTTGATGCGGTAATTCAAGTTAAGCGAAATGCCAAAGACCAAACAAAAACAATTACTGTTGTCAATACGACCAAAGAAGCGGTATTGGAGTGCTGTGGTTCAAGATACACTTCATCGACACCACTTATGAACATAAAAGATTTGATAGAAACTGGAAAGAAATATGCATTTGTAGGAAAACCGTGCGATGTTTCTGCTTTACGGATGCTTCAAGTAGAAAAAGTTGCGGCGTGGACAGAACAGATTGTCTATATGTTTTCTTTCTTTTGTGCTGGTCAACCCAGTGAGCATGCAAATAAAAAATTATTGCATGCATTGCAATGCGATTCCGTTGCTGATATCGAGGATTTATCCTATCGTGGAAATGGATGGCCGGGATTTGCTGCTGTTCGTTTGAAAAATGGGTCAAAGCATCAAATGGAGTATGAGAAATCTTGGATGACGATTCTCGGCAGAGATGTTAGAAAAAGTTGTAGATTTTGTGCGGATGGAACAGGGGAACAGGCAGATATTTCTTGTGGGGATGCATGGTATTTAACATCAGAGGGAAAACCAGACTTTACAGAAGCACCGGGAAGAAATGTTGTTTTTGCTAGAACACAACAGGGAGAAACTCTTCTGAAAGCAGCAATATTAGACGGTGTGGTGACAATAGAACCATATGACCTTGAGAAAGATAATCTGAAAAAGAGTCAGCCTTATCATTATAATAGAAAAGCATCTTTACGAAGTTTGAAAGTTGCAATGAAACTTTGTGGGAGAAATTTTCCGCTTTACAGCAGTAAGATATTGAAAAAATTTGAAACGGGTTATCCGTTAAAAAATAAAGTGTTACGCTGCATTGGAACAATAAAAAGAGTGTGGAGTAAATCAATATGAGTGGAATGAAAATTGGTTTTTTGGGTTTGACATTTACAGATCCGAATAAGGGCTGTGAAGCATTGACCTATACGTTTTTAAATATGCTCCGGGAATTCTATCAAGGAAAACAACTTGAAATCGTTTGTTTCATGCGTTCAGATGATTTTGGAAAAGTTCCAGAAGCTTATCCGGAATTTAAATTTAAATGCCATATCTTAAATATCTATAATCCATTGAGCTGGCTGAGTGTATATCAAGAAATTAAGGAATGTGCCTGTGTTTTTGATGGAAGCTATGGCGATGGATTTACAGGAATCTATGGTACACGCAGAAATTTTGTTCAGTGTTTGCGGAAACAAATGGTGATTTCAGCAAAAAAACCATTGTATCTTCTGCCACAGACATATGGAAGTTATAAGTTTCCGTTTAAAAAATGGTCTGTAAATCTGATTAAAAAAGCAGATTTCGCTTACGCAAGAGATGAAAAAACAGCAAAAGAAGTGGGAAGCTTTGTAAAAGTGACATCTGATATGGCGTTTGGGTTGCCATACGATAAAACGGCATATCATTTTGATGCAAAAAAGAAATTTGGTATCAATGTATCTTCTTTGTTGTGGGATGATAATACAAGAGGAAGATTTGGATTATCAATTGATTATAAGGTGTTTTATCGAACATTGATAACCGATTTAATTCAAGACGGCGTATATCAGGTGCATATTATTCCACATGTAATTGACCACAAGCATTATGAAGCTGGTGAAAATGATTATAGAATATGCTGTGAGTTGGAAAAAGAATTCAAAGGCAATGTGATTCTTGCACCGGCATTTGAAACAGCGATTCAGGCAAAAAGCTATATCTCCAATATGGATATTTTTCTTGGCTCAAGAATGCATTCAACCATTGGTGCAATTTCATCTGGAGTCGCAACCATACCGCTTTCATATGCATATAAATTTGAAGCGTTGTATTCACATATTCAGTATCCATATGTTATCAATGCTAGGGTTGTAACAACAGAAGAAGCATTAAAAATGACAAAACAGTGGATGAATGAAGTTGATACGTTAAAAGAAGCGGGAAAAATAGCGGTAAATCATGCATTAGATGAATTGGTGGATTTTAAAAAGAATCTGCAAGAGAGTTTAAAGAGTAATCATTTACTTGGATGAGGATTTCGATGAAACAGATATTATTGGTTCGGGCAACACCGAATGATTTGGATATAAATGCCTATAATGTGCAGCAAGTTGGAATTGGTAAAAGCTTGGTGAATAAAGGATATAATTACGACTTTATTACCTTCAAGAAGCATGCACCAAGAAAAGAAACTGTTTTTTATGAGAAAGATGGATGCAGAGCAAAGTGTATTGAACTTCCCAGAACACGAGTTTTAAGATGGGGAATTAATACAGATATTTGCAAAAAAGAATTTTTGGATCAATATGATTTGATTATTTGCCAAGAGTATTATCAATTGGAAACATATTTGATTTCATGCAAGTCGAATCGGGTAGCAATGTACACAGGCCCTTATTACAATATGTTTCTACCAAAATGCTTTTCTCCTATTTATGATTTCTTTTTTACAAAGAAAATCAACCAGCAGATTCCCTATAAGTTTGTAAAATCTGTTCTGGCTTATGATTTTATGGAGAAGAAAGGTTATACAGGTTTGACCAATGTTGGCGTAGCACTGGATACTTCTAGATTTGCGGATGTTGAAATTTTACCAGAAACAAAGCAACTGATTGATTTTATGAAAGCCAATCAGTGCCTTTTATATGTTGGGTCGCTGATTGAACGAAAGAATTATCCATTTTTGCTGGAAACTTATAAGAAGATGCTTCAGCGGAATCCTGAAATCAAATTGGTGTTAATTGGAAAAAGCAAAGTTTCTGGTGTTGAAAAGTATCTTGGAAAAAAAGATAGTGCATACGCTGCAAAGTATGATAAAATGCTTACAGAAAAAGAAAAAGCAGGGATTTATCATTTAGAAAGATTAGCGAATCCACAGCTGAGATACATTTACCCATTGGCAAAAGCCTTTCTGTTGCCGTCGATACTGGAAATTTTCGGGATGGTTTTATTGGAAGCCATGTATTTTGGAGCACCCGTTGTTTCAAGTCGGAATGGCGGAAGTCTTACCTTAATGGCAGATGGAAAATGCGGACAGATTGTGGAGGAGTTTGACGCTGAGAAATGGTGTGATGCTATTTCAAAGTATTTAGATGACCCACAATATGCAAAAAATGTTGCGAATGCAGCCATGAAAAAGGTAAAAGAGGAATATACATGGGATGCGATTACTAACACACTATTGAAAACAACAGGGGTGGAATAAACAGAAATCAAAGGTATTATTTGAAGATTGGAGAAAATATGAAATTTTGCTTTGTTATTTTACATTATTTGACTGATAAGGATACAATAGAATGTATAAAATCTATTGAAAAATTAGATGATGCAGAAAATGTATCGATTATAGTTGTAGATAATTACTCAAATAATGGTAGCATTGAAAGAGTAGAACAATTTACAAAGTCATTTGTAAATTGTTCAATAATCAAAAATAAAGAAAATTTAGGCTTTGCGAGAGGTAATAATATTGGATATGCGTATGCAATTCAAACTTATTCAGAAGCTTGTGTAGTGATTTTGAATAACGATACGTTAATAGAACAAAAAGATTTTCTAAAAAGAGTTGATAATTCCTATAAGGAAAATTCTTTTGCTGTGATGGGACCAGATATTATATCTTTGGTAGATAAGGGACATCAAAATCCTATGGGGAAAGTACCGAATAGAAAGAAATTAAAAAAGCAGATTTTTAAATTTAAAGTACTGCTTATATTATCTGAATTGGGTATATATAATGGACTCCAAAGAATATTTGGAGTTCGTGGGAAATTAAATACTGTATTGAAAAAAAAAGAATCATCTGCAGTACTCCTTGATCAAGCGTTGCACGGTGCATGTTTGATTTTTTCGCCGATATTTACTGTTAAAATGAAAGAAGCGTTTTGCCCAGAAACATTTCTTTACAAAGAAGAATTTATTTTGCAGAAAATTTGTGAAAAGAACAATTTGAAGATGTTTTATGATTCCAGTATAGAAATTTATCATAAAGAAGATTCTTCTACTAATATGGCTGTGTCTACAGCTAAAGCAAAAAGAGAATTTTTATTCAAAAATTTAATAAAGTCAGGGAAGGTTTTATTAAAATATCTGTAATTAATTGTGATGCGAAAGGAACAAAAAATGGTTTCAATTATTATACCATCATATAATAGAGAAAAAACAATTATAAAAGCGGTTAAAAGCGTATTAAATCAAACATATGAAGATATAGAAGTTATAATTATCGATGATGGTTCTTCAGATAATACCCGAGATGTAGTACAAGGAATAAAAGATAATAGGGTTAAATATTTTTATCAAAAAAATGCAGGGGCATGTATAGCTAGAAATAGAGGAATTCAATTTGCAAAAGGTGATTATATTGCTTTTCATGACAGCGATGACACATGGAGAAAGGATAAGTTAGAAAAGCAAATGAAGGTTCTACTGGATTCAAAAGCGGATATTGTATTTTGCAAATTAGTGGTACATGGATCGGAATCTATTTCTTATAAGCCGTCCGCATGTAAGGAAGGAATAGTTGCTCCAATTGAAAACTTATTTGGCATTGGAACGCAAACACTATTAGCAAGAAGATATGTTTTTGACGATATAAAATTTGATCCTAAAATGCCTCGCTTTCAAGAGTTTGAGTTGTTATATAGGGCAACACAAAAATATTCGCTATATTGTTTAAATGAAGGTCTAGTAGATTATTATGTGGGTATTGATTCAATAAGTGCTAGCCCAAGAAAATTATATTTGGCTTGTAAAATACTAGTAGCAAAGCATCCTGAGCTTGTAAAAAAATATCCTATAATGGGAAAAAGAATGGCACAATATTTGTTATCGGCAGCGATTCGAGAACAAGAAGACGATTACAAAAAAATGTATATAAAATTGTCAAGACATTGTAGCAAGAGTTTAAAGTTGCTCGCAAAGTCAATATTTGTTTTTTTAAAGAAATAGTAAAAATGGATTTTATATACAAAAATAAATTTAAAGGAGATATTTGATAAATGTTTCTGAAAATTAATAAAAGAAGTATAAATAATAGGATTGCCTTTTTTGTCTTCCTATTTCCATATCTACAAGGATCAATAGGTTTGATAACTGGTAGATTATTACATTGCATATTGCCAATTTTTTCGCTTTTTTTGATTTTTTTGAGAAACTCAAGAAATGCAAATGTAAAATTGAAAAAAGAAGAATTATATATTTGGATGTGTATTTTACTTCCATGTATAATTCGAAATTATGATATTAAAATTGGGGTATATAATACTGTTATTGATTTTATTTCGGTTGCCTTGATTTATAAGTTCTTAAGTCGTACAAATAACTGGATAGATGATTTTTGGAGTGTTATAAGGATATTTTGTGGGGTTCATTTTATATTGGGTTTGTTCTTTTTGGTGAACAAAAACCTGTTATATTCTGTTGTAATTCCAAGATTTACAATGACAGAAAATACATATAAACTATTAAACGAAGCAATCAATAATGGGTATATGACAGGAATCTGTAATCATTATAGTAAAATGGGAATGTATATGGCGTTGGGTACGATTGCATTTGCATACCCAATTTATGATAAAGAAATGGAAAGCCGAAAAAGAAAAATCGCACTTGTAATGTTTTTTGCATTTGTGATTGGATTGGCTATGACTGGGAAAAGAGGACCATTGTTATTTACGGTATTGGCGTTATTAATTGTATTTTTGGAATATTCAGAAAAAAGATTGACCAGAAAGGCAATTTTTCGATTCTTTATCGGAATATTTTCGCTTATCATATTATTTGCGATTGCGTATTTTAAAATACCACAAGTACAATCTGTAATTGCTCGTTTCTCGGAAAGCAGTAATATGGAAGAAATGACAAATGGTAGAATTGATTTCTTTTGGGTACAAGCCATAGAGATGTTTAAAAATCATCCAATTATTGGATATGGATGGGGAGCATTTAAGGCATATAGTAAAAACGGAAATCATGCACATAATATTTATTTGCAACTACTTACAGAAACGGGAATCATTGGCTTTTTTATGGTGTTGATTTTCTTCATTGGTTCTATTTTGGCAATCCGAAAAAGTATAAATATTATGAAAGGGCATGATAATCAACTTTGCACATACTTAAAGATTGGGTATGCCTATCAGCTTTTCTTTTTGATGTATGGTTTTACGGGAAATCCATTGTATGATGGTCAATGCTATCTTCCATATTTGTTGAGTTGTGCGATGGGATTGACCGTATATTTTGAATATTCGTATCGGTTGCAGAAGGTGAAGAAAAATGAAAAACGTATTAATTGTAACAAAAATCGGCAAGAATTATGGGGCGTTATTGCAAGCGTATGCATTGAAGACCGTAATAGAAAAGAAAGGACAGAAAGTTAAAATCTTAAATTATGAGTTAGTGCCTACAATGGAAACCTATAGAGTGTTTCCAAAAGTGAAAAACTGGCGGTCTATCCTTCATATCATGCAATCGCTTCCAAGAGCAAAGGCAACGAAAAAAAGTGTGGATTGTTTTTATCAGTTTAGAAGAGAATGTCTTAATCTGACAAATCCATATAAGAATTATACGGAATTGGTAGAAAATCCACCAGTTGCAGATATATACATTACGGGAAGCGACCAAGTTTGGAATCCTAAAATAAATTTCGACAAAGCATATTATTTGTTGTTTGGAAAATCTGATGTGATAAGAGCGTCTTATGCCGCATCAATTGGAATTGGTTCGATTCCGGAAAATATAAAAAGTGAATTCTCTCAAAGAATTAAAAATGTAACATATCGTTCTGTTCGAGAAGTTGAGGGAAACAAGCTGCTGAAAGATATGGGAATTGAATCAACTGTAAATGTTGACCCAACATTATTGCTTGATAAAGAAGATTATGATTTGATATGTAAAAATCCTTCTTATGAAAAGCCATATGTATTATTATATCTTCTCATCATGCCAAAAGATGTTGATTTGTATGTGCAGAGGATTAGACAGCTTTATCCGAATTGTTTGATTGTGTCTATTCCGGGAAGTAGTTATGTGAAAAAAATCGGGGATGTAGAATGCAGTGATATTGGTCCAAAAGAGTTTATTGGCTTGATAAAACATTCAGAAGCTGTTTTTACATCTTCGTTTCACGGAACAGTATTTTCGATATTGTATGAGAAAAAATTTGCTTCCTACTTGCCGCAACATACAGGAGGAAGAATTAGAAATCTGTTAAAGTCTTTTGATTTAACAGAACGTATTGTTGATGCTCCTGATGCTCTGAAGATATTGCCAGAACCAATTGATTATACATTTACGAAAGCGGTAAGGGTTCAGGAAAAAAGAAATGCAGATGCATATTTGGATACAATTTTAGCAGATGCACATGAAAGGAACAAAGATGGGAATGGATAACAGTTTTTTGAAAGCACTTTACCGGTATGCAAGAGCATGGATGCGATTAAAAAAGCAGAAGAAATTTGAAACAGAATTTAGTGGCTTTTCCGATAAAGAGATTGAAAGCTATGATGCACATTTATATGAGGTAAGACAAAATAAACCACTTGATTGGAATCATTTGAAGACATATACCGAAAAAATGCAGTGGGCAAAAATTTATGATACAGACCCACGAAAAGTCTTATGTGCAGATAAATACGCAGTAAGAGAATGGGTAAAGGAGAGAATCGGGGAAAAATATTTGATTCCACTGATTGGAGTATATGATTCCTATACAGATGTGGATTTCAGCAAATTGCCGAATCAATTTGTGATTAAAACAAATCATGGCTCTGGAGATGTGGTTTGTGTTCGAGATAAAAGTAAAATGACCCTCGCAGAGAAAATTGATATGCGTAGAAAGGTTGCTTTTTCGTTAGAAACGGATTATAGCTGCAAGCATTGTGAGATGCATTATAGCAAAATTCCTCCTAAAGTTATCGTGGAACAGTTCATTGATAATCATGGAAAGGACTTGCCAGATTATAAGTTTTTGTGCTTTGATGGTGAACCGCAGTTTGTATGGATTGATGTGGATCGGTTTACAAATCATAAGCGAAATGTTTATAATATGAAATGGGAACTTCAAGAATGGAATCAAAGAGGGTATGGCAATGCAGATTACCCGATTGAAAAACCAGAACATTTTGAAGAGATGGTAGCGATTGTAAAGAAGCTGGCGGCAGGATTTTCGCATGTTCGTGTCGATTTGTATAATGTTCAGGGAAAAATATACTTTGGAGAAATGACATTTACAAATGGTAGCGGATTTGAAGAGTTAGTACCTGCTTATGCAGACCAAATGCTTGGCGATATGTGGAAATTGAAAATGGGGAAATAAGGGCTTACAATGCACGTGATGAAGAAAATATTAAAAAAATATAATACAATTCCAGTTGCAGCAAAAGCAACGATATGGTTTATATTTGCGAGCACATTACAAAAGGGTATGTCTTTAATAACAACACCAATATTTACCCGTATTATGTCAACCGAGCAATACGGGCAATATAGTGTTTATAATTCATGGCTTCAAATATTTACGATTATCACAACATTAAGACTGAATTGGGCAGTTTTTAATAAGGGAATGAGCAAATATAAGAATGACCGTGATGGATACACTGCTACGATGCAGTCTGTCACGTTTATGCTGACAATATTGGCATTCATAATTTACCTTATATTTCATCGCCTAATCAATGAACTGACAGAATTGCCCTCTTTTATTATGGTTGCGATTTTTGCAGAGTTACTAGTTACGCCGGCAATTGACTTTTGGTCCTTGAGAAAACGGTATGAATATCAATATAAACCTGTTGTTTTTCGTACAATCTTATTCACTGTCATCAATGCAGGCGTAGGTGTTATAGCAGTATTGCTTTCTGAGGAAAAGGGCTATGCAAGAATTATGACATGTGTAGCAGTCAATATTGCTTTTGGATTGAGCTTATTTGTATACAACTACATCAAAGCTGGACGATTATTTAAATTTGAATACGCAAAGTTTGCAATTGGATTCAATCTGCCATTATTACTTCACTATATTTCACAATATATCCTAGATCAATTTGACCGAGTTATGATTCAAAAAATGGTCAACACAGCATCTGCAGGGATTTATAGTGTTGCATATAATACTGGAATGCTGCTTAAAATTATAACCCAGAGCATTAATAATGCATTAGTTCCTTGGCAATATGAAAAATTGGAAAAGAAAGAATTCAAAGAATTAGACGATGTTTTGTTCCTTGTATATCTTTTGGTTGGTGCATGCTCTGTAATTTTTTCAGCATTTGCTCCGGAGTTGATGCGGATACTGGCAGATGACAAATATTATGAAGCGGTATATGCAATTCCTCCGGTAACACTTGGGTTGTTTTTTATGTATATGTACACAACAATTGCAAATGTTGAGTTCTTTTATGACCGAAACAAGTTTACCATGTATATCTCTATGTCCGGTGCATTGCTAAATATTGTTCTTAATTATATTGGCATTAAGATGTTCGGATATTTGGCAGCTGCATATACAACTATGATTTGCTATATTTTGTATGCCATGGGACATTATATTTACATGACTATCAGTGTAAAAAAATTGTTGGGCATCGACCGGGTGTTTAATACAAAACGAATTGTAGCATTGAGCATAATTATATTATTCTGCGGAATTGTTATTATGGCTTTATATGATTTTGCAATCATTCGTTATATCTTAATCGCTGGTATGATGGGTGTAGGATTTTATAAAAGAAAAATGATTCACGATTTGATTACAAAAGTGAAGAAGAAGTAAGATTCTTGCTATCAGAATGCAGTTTGATGGGGGAGGAAAGAAACAAGTTTGATGAGAGATAAACCAGAATTATTTTCTAAAAAAGAAAATTGCTGTGGATGTTCAGCATGTTATGCGATTTGTCCACAGAAAGCAATTACAATGAAAGCGGATGAAGAAGGATTTCTTTATCCCATTATTGATGCTGAAAGGTGTATAAGCTGTTATCGGTGTCTAAAGGTTTGTGCTTTTAAAGAAGAGCAGAGCAGACGGGGGTATTTGTAAATGCCAAAAAATATAAGTACCAATTATGAAAATCCAAAAGTTTATGCGGTAAAGCATAAAAATGAAGAAATAAGAGCTGCTTCCAGGTCTGGAGGTGTTTTTACTGCGTTGTCAGATGAAATACTGAAAGATGGTGGAGTGGTTTATGGTTGTGTTTTGGTTGATTGTGTTGATGCAAAACATATTAGAGCCGATAATCAAGTAGACCGAAATAAAATGCGGGGGTCGAAGTATATCCAAAGTGATTTGCAAGATACTTTTATGAAGGTGCGTACAGATTTACTTGCGAACAGAAGCGTTTTATTTTCGGGGACTTCCTGTCAGATTGCCGGATTAAAAGCATATTTAGGCCAAGATTATGATACACTTTTATGTGTAGATATTGTTTGTCATGGTGTGCCCAGTCCCAAAGTTTGGAAAGAATATTTAAAATGGCAAGAGAAAAGAAAACACAAAAAAATTGTTGCAGCAGATTTTCGGGATAAAGGAAAATATGGATGGAAAGAACATATAGAAACACTTTATTTTGAAGATGATAGTTCAGTAAGCAGCGATATTTTTAAAAATTTATTCTATGGACATACAATACTAAGACCTTGTTGCTATCAATGTCCGTATAAATCTATACAACATCCAGGGAATATAACGATTGCTGATTATTGGGGCATTGAAAAAGCAGCACCGGGATTCAGTGATAATAAGGGGGTTTCCCTTGTTTTGATTAACAATGAACGTGGTGAAGAGCTTTTTGAAAAAGTAAAGAATGGGTTGATTTGTGAAAAAACCAGAATGGAAGATAGTATGCAAACATCTTTTAAGAAGCCTTTTCCGAAACCTTCCAATAGAGAGCAATTTTGGAATGATTTTCATCATAAAAAATTTCGTGCTGTTGCAGTGAAATACGGAAATTTTGGAGTTGCAAATTCCGTCAAGGCATCTATAAAAAAAATTCTTAGAAAAATAAAACGTACCATCCTTCCATAAAAGTGCATTTTTTAGAAGCATCAAATAGCTTGAAAGTCATTTATCTATCATGCAATCAATTGTAGATTGCCTTTTGAATCTCATAAGCAAGAAAAATACATCAAAAAATCGTCCTGATTTTGAGGAAGCACCTCGAATCGGGACGATTTTATTTTTGACTGGAAATTTATGTTTGTCAGATTCTCATTTTTAAGTATTTGTAAGTGAAATGTATACAAGAAGATGAACATTTTATAGGAGGCTACTTATTTGAAAAAGGCAGCATTGATTTTCCATTTTTTCAAATAACACCTAGAAATTCATAGAACTGGAAAATTAGATTGTGTCATTTTAATTCATGGGCAAAGATGGAAATCTTGGGTTAAATATCGCAAATTGTAAAAAAATGTCTTGACATTTTCTGGGTGGTATGATATACTGGATTTAAATAGAAAACAACAGATTTTAGCTTCTATTTTGTTGAAAAAGCACATTTTACAAAAGAGAAGAGAATTTATTTTAATCTATGATGTTTGGCGGAATTATATGGAATGGGTCAGGAAATCTGGCAAATGAGAAAGAGGTGATTGTGATGTCATGGTATAATCCCAGTCAAGATGAAGCAGCTGAAGAATATTATGCATCGAAAAGCAGATATGCCAATGCAGCAAATCAAAGGGCGTCTGCTGCAAAAGCGGCGGAGAACTGTTCTTATGAAAAGTCACAAGCATTGTCAGCAATTGAATCTTGTAAAAATGATAAATTGAATTTCGAGAAGAGAATTGAGGATATTCAAACGATTATCGGAGCAATGGAAGGAAGCGGTGGGGGAAGTTCCCTGATTTCTGCAATGGGTGCAGATTTGCCAACGATTCTCAATCAATTTAATGATTCTGCACAGCAGACAGATGGCAGTTATCAGGGTAGCATCAAATGTCCAGATTTTACTGCAGCAAGCTTTCTCAATGTGTTCAAAAACAAAGGGGTTATAGAAGATACATTGTTGTCTGGGTCGTTGGAAATGTTTCGGAATGAGGTGCAACGGTTGCAAGAAGCCCTTCAGAATCTGGAACAACAGATGAATCAACTTAGCGGTTTGGTTGGAGAGTTAACTTCAAAAATTAATATGTATCAAGTGGAACAGGCGGATTGGCGAAAAGTCATGGTAAGCAGTGCATTTGAAATGAATCACTTTAAAAATTATATGTAAGAATAAAAAGAGGATGTTTGCGAAAAGGGGGAATTTAGCATGAGAATTGAAATGATTAACAACAGCAATGCAGCAAATTCACTATCAGTTTTAAATGAAAATCTTTCTGCAATGATTTCACAATCTGAAACAACATTATCCTCTCTTCAAACAATCAAGCAGTTTTCCTATTCGATGAACGGCGGAGTTGGTTCTTTGCAAGATGCTGTGGATTCTGTTTCCAGCCGAATGGAACAGGAAGAAACTACAAAGAACAATCTAATAGCAGTTCGCACGAAACTTGAAGAATTCCTTACGACGGTACAAACAATTGACACTGAAGTTTCTGAAAAAGTTACACAAAATGAAGAAGAATTTTATCGTGTGACAGGATGGAAGAAGCCGGCAGGGGTTACTGATTTAGATAAATGGTTTGAGAATGCAAGAAAATGGCTGAATGATAAAGTTTTAGAAGCTGCTAATAATGTACTTAATCATGTTGATATTTATTATGAAACAGATTATACATCTTTGTCGGAAGAAGAACTAAAGAATATTTGTAATGAATATATTCAATTGTTAGAATCTGGACAGCAAAGTGATGACGATAAGATAAGAATGCAATCTCTTCTTAACTATTTGTCAAGCACAATTGATGCGAATAATCTCAATGATGAAAATAAAACAAAAATAAATCTGTTTAATTCCCTGTATGAAGCAATGCCAGAACATTTGGATGAAGCAAACAAAATGGTGACGTTATTTAAAGATTCACCAGCAGAGTTTCAAGATGATATTAATGCGATTAAATTTATTGCCTATAATTCCCAAGGGGATTGTCATGATTTGTTTTTTAAATATGCAGGTGATATAAAAATTGTTGATTATTATACTATTTATAATGAAAATGAAATGAGCTATTTTAATAAAAACGATATGTCAATGTATTTAAATATAGAATCAATGCGAAATGATAAGGATGGGTACGGAACGTTTTTCCATGAATCTGGACATAATATTGATGCACTAATTGGAAAAGAAAAAAATGGGGAAAAAAGTCTTTATACTTCTACAAAGCTTGCAGATGGCAAGTTTCATGATATAATCTATCAAGAAGTAGAAGGAATTGTTGTAAATGTTGTGAATGATTACAGCGATAATGAGAAAAAACTCAGTGATGAAGATAAAGCACTCATAACAGATGTATTGATGGGAAGAAAACATGAATCAGAAATTAAAAGTTCAAGTGTGGATTTCGCATATCGAAAAGCTTTAGAAGATATCACAGGGGCATGGAAAGGAAAATATTCAAGACAATATCAAACAGGAAAAGAAACAGGTATTTTAGAAAATGCAAATGCACAGATGTTAAGTGAAGTTATGAATGGAATGACAAATAATAGTGTAATAGTTGATAGCTATAATGATAGTAATTTGTTAAATTCAGAAGCTTTTTCTAATATTTTGAGTGGAATTATTATTCCAAATGCTTCTGATATTTTAAAACCTAATATAACACCAGGGCATCCAATAAACTGGCAAAATCCGGATCCAAATGCAGGATATGTACCACAAGAATATTATTATAAAGCAGATGGTTCTTATACAGGTGCTGCTGAAACAGAGTTTATGGCTGAATATATGCGAATTAATATGACAAAGAGCAATGATGAAAAAACATATGTGAAAAGTTATTTGGGGAATTCTTGGGACACACTAGAAGATGAATTAAAAAGTGATGTGTTAATGCAAAACTAAATGTTAATTAGTCGGAGATGAAAAACAAAATGCGAATCGAATTAAATTCCGGTGGACTTGGAGGAAGTGCTGTTATTTCTGGTTTCCAGACAGATTTTTCCTCTTTGATTTCCAAATCTCGAAGAGTGGTTTCCAGTTTTCAGGTTGTGAAAACATTTTCCAATCATATGAATGGCGGAATTGGAAGCCTACAAAATGCAGTGGATCAGATTGATGCTCGGATGCAGCAGGAAGAAGCAAAAGCCGATGCTTTGAAGACTGTACAAAAGAAGTCAGAGGATTTTCTGGAACTTGTCCATACAATCGATGAAAAAGTTAGCATTCTGGTCAACCGGAACAAGCATGATTTTTATAACAAGAATCCATGGGCAAAGCCTCCGCAGGAAGACAAAATAAAGGAATATTACGACAAGGCAAAGAATTATGTTTGCAAAAATATTGAGAAATTAAAAGAAGGACTCAAGAACATTGCAAAAACAATAATCAAATTAAATATAAACTTTATAGACACTTTATCAAAAGCGTGGGATTGGATTAAAGAGCATGCAGGTAGCATATTGAAGCTCGCAATTGCAGCTCTTGTAGTTGTTTGTTTGGTTGCAATTGCAGTTATTTTTCCTGGTACAATTGCAGCATTTATTGCGATTATGGGTTTGGTAGGAGCTGGAACAAAAGCAATTGCAGAGACTTACAAAACTGTAAATGAAAAAGGTGTCGATAATACGACTTTTGATGATGTTGCAGACTCTATATTCAAAGGAACAATCAAGGGAACTGCAAGTGGCATTTCAAATGGTATCGGTTTATATGCTGGTCCAGGTTGGAGAGCAGTAGCCGGAGAATTTTTCCAAACTGGTGCAAACATTCTTATCAATGAAACAGATTATTTTATTGATAATGGAACATTAGAAGGTTCTCAGGACGAAGTGTTAAAAGGAATTGCTGATGGAACAGTTGATAATGTATTTGATTCTGCTTTTTTTGCACTTGGATGTAAATTACAAGGAAATGAAGCAATTAAAGATATGACATTTAATCAAATATTATCATATACTAAGAAAGATGCTATGAAGAAAATAATGTCTAAAAATATTGATAATATAAGATGGATTGCAGGTGGAGATATTGTTGCAGTTCATTTAAACGATTTGTTTAAAAGAACATTAAATATATCTTATGAAAATGAATATGATTATAATAATAATGATATTATCAAAATAAAACTTAATGGAGAAGGAGTCGGAGAATCTTTAAGAGATACATTTAATGAAACTGCAAAAATGTGGCTAAAAAGATTTACGGTTACTCCAAGAGTAGTAACTTAATCAACGAGAGGTGATCCAATTTGAATCAAGAAAACTATATCGAAGCAATGACCAATGGCGAAACAGCGTTTTCCAACGATCATTACGATCTTGCATTGGAATGGTTTCAAAAGGCAATTAAAGAAAATCCAAACGACACGGACGCACTGACAAAAGCAGGAACGGTATGTGTTCCACTTGAGAAATTTGATGATGCGTTTACTTATTTTCAAAAGGCTGTGGAAATCAATCCGGAAAACGGAGATTTTATCTTTAACCTTGGAAATGCCTATTTTTTCCACGGCGAGTATGGAAAAGCATTGGAATTGTATGCAGAGGCAGAAAGAAAAGGTTGCAGCAAAGAAGCAAAGCCAAAATTATATTATCAGATGGCACTGCTTTGCAGTCTTCGGCAGGATGTAAAATCTTCCCTTGCAAATTTCAAGAAGTATGAAGATGCTGACCCAACCGGAATGGCTGCATTGAATCCAGATGCAATCTCTGAAAAAATCAAGCTTTATATGATGATTGAGGATTATGAAAATGCTGCAAAATGTGCAGTCCAATGGATTGCAGTATCTCCAACGGAGATGAGAGGCTATATGGTCTATTTCAGCATTTTGATGGCACAACAATCCTATGATAAGGCTGAACAGGTTTTAAACGATGTAGAGAAATATGCAGAGCTTGATGAAGATGATCAGTTAAATATTCAAGCAGAGCGTGTTGCATTTTTGGCAGCCAAGTCAGATGTTGATCCAGAACATGCAGAAGCTTATTTGCAAGAGGCTTATGATTTGATGGTCAACTTGAAAAAGATTGCTCCAGCATCGAAACAGCAGGATTTCACGCTTACCTTGGCGGAAATTTGTCTGAAGATGGGGCGGTATCAGGAAGCAATTGAAACAGCAAGTTCTCTTCTTCCAAAAGAAACGGTTTCCCCTCTGCCAAAAATTGAATCACAAAGTGGTTTTATGGAAGAATTGGACGAAACAGAAATTGAAGACATGGCGGAAGCAGATATGCAGGCAATTGATGAAAAAATTGCAGCCGGAGAACTTGATGAAAATATCGGAGAAGTTGCAGAGGTTTATTATGATGAAGATGGAAATCCTGTTCGGGAATATCCAGAAGATGCCTTTGATTTACCAGATGATGAGGAGAAATCGGAATCACCGCTGCATACCGAACAACAAACTGCAACACCAATTGAAACAGTAACAGAAGTTTCTTATGATCGATTGTATTTTACCTTGTTGTCCTGCTATCTTGCAATGGAAGATTATGAGAATGCTTGTAAGTTCGGCGGTCTGCTGAAACACAGCGAGAATGAATATCAATCCTATTTTGGACGATATGCAGAGGCATTCTCTATGAGAAAATTAGTTGGTACGTCCCCTGCATTCTCTAAGGAAATGGCAGATAGAAAGTATGCAGAAGCAATTGCTTTTTATAGAAACAAGATGATTCAAAGTCCGGGCAACAGCTTTGCGGTTATTTTCCGAACAAGAATGTACGCAGAAAGCGGAAAATTTGCGAAAGCGGAAGAGATGGCAAGTTTGTTGGTGCTGGACGAAAAGGAAGCATTGATGGCATACATCAACGAATGCAGAAAGGAGTTACAGAAAATGTAAAAATAGAAAGGGGGTGATGATATGGGCTGGTTGAATAATATGAATGATGTTGTGCTGGACGATGCAGCATTTGAAAAGGCAATTGCTGACTTTTCAGATTTAGCGGTACAGCTTCAGAGTCTGCGAGATGATATTGTAGATTTGCTGGACGTTTTAAAAAAAGGATTTGATACGCCAGCCGGCAGAAAATTCATTCGTTCCTGTGAAGACAATTTGTTGCAGCCACTTGACAAACAGAAGTTGGTCATTGACCATATTTCTACAACATTGAATGATGTCAAAACAGCTTATGCAACGGTGTTTACAGAATATGGAACATTGAATACCACAATTCAGTCCTATCAGGCATAAAACCACGCAGACAAGAACGAAAATGTTCATTGATTGAAAGGAGTTATTTCTATGTCTACAATTCTTACAAGTGCAATTGTCGAAAGTGCGAAAGCAAGCGTTGACACTTACATTTCTTCCATCGAATCTTTGAATGGAGAACTGGAACAAATTATGAACACCCTGACAAGCAGCAACTTCAACGGGGAAGCAGCGGAAGGCTATAAGGAATTTTATACCAATAAGGTGCTTCCGGCAATTACAGAAAACCTTACCCAGCAGGGAAATTCTCTGACTGCAAGCATTAAGACCATGTTGGATAACATTCAGCAGCAGCTGCTCAATACTGTTGACCCACAGCTTGCTGATTTTAACAGAAACCCTGGCGAGGGTGCATCTGCACAATAAAAAGGAGGAGATTATCATGGCAGATATTGTTTTTAAGTATGATGAAATGAATACAGCAGTAACGCAGATCAAAGATTTAGCAAGTCAGTATAAATCTGCAGCAGACACCTTTGAAAACGATTTTCTTTCTGCAATTAGTAGTTGGGAAGGCGATAGCAAAGACAAAATGAGTTCTTTTATTTCCACCCCTGTGAAAGAATATATGGCTACAACTGTTCCGAAGCTGTTGGAGTCTTTGGCTGATTTGCTTCAATCAAATATTTCGCAAATGCAGAAAGCAGATCAGCAGATTGCAGAAAATATCCCAGCAACTTTAGGTTAAATCGAACTTGCCGCTAAGAGAGGTGCATGATGAAACAAGAAACAGAACGTCTTTCGGATGTAGAGAGAAACAAAGAACTATTTGAATATGAAATGACTGAGGTAATCTTACAGCTAAAAGGCGAATTTGCAAAACTTAGCGGGAAAGATTTACACTTAGAAGCAGAACAGTTTGCGTTAAAACCTTTGAATCTTCCGGCAGCAATGCCGGAAGTAACCATTGACCCGGCTCAAATTGCAGTAGACAGCGTTCCAGTTTTTGAAACGCTGTCTGCAATGCCGGAAATTGCAATGCATGATTCAAAAATAGATTGTCCGGATGTTTCCGCACTGAATCCCATTGTAATCCAACCAATTGCAATGCATCTTCCTGAGTTGGATTATCCATCCGTTCCAGATATTTCAACTTGTCATCCTTTTGAAATTTCGATGGAAATGCCAGAAATTTCCTACGATACGCCACAAAAAATGACAATGCTGAAAATGACAGATGTGAAGGTTGCTCCAACTGCAATTCCTGCTGTTTCTTATGATTTGAAAAATTTATCTGTGAAGATTCCAGATATTGCGATGCAGCAAGTTGCCATTCCATTTGATTTTCCCAGCATTTCTATTTCAAAAGAACAACCTGTGGTTGCATTGGAAAAACCAACATTGGATATTCCACAAACAACCATACAGTTTCCAAAATTGGAAGAAATTACGATTGAAAAAGTTTCGGTGGAAGTTCCTTCTGTCAAGAAGTTTGCACTGCCTTCCGCTGCTCCTGTTGTAGATTTTCAGCCAGCTGCGATTGACTTGCCAGGAGAAACCATTCCGCAATTCCAAACGAATTTTAAAGTTACAGCTCATCCAGAGCCTATGGAAAAAATGGCTATTCCGCAAATGACAATGCCAGAACAAGTACATGTTGCATTGCAATTACCAGAAATGGCCATTCCGGAAATCTCAACATGCAACATTTCTTTACAGCCAATATCCATTCAGAAAAGCGAAATTTCTGTACCGGAAATTCATACAAATACATTTGAGCATTTGAACGAGCGTTTAAAATCCGCTGCACAAGCAGATAGTTCCTTGCAGCCGCTCTCTATTCCGTATGATGAAATTTCTGTACCGAAAATCACAATCCATCCACCCGAAAAAATAGAGTCCTCTGTCAAAAAGACAGATTTCCATATTGACTATCCTACAATGCATTCCATTTCGATTCCACCTGTAACGCTGTCAAATCCAGAACACATTGCTGTTCCAGAATCACCAGATTTTCAGACAGCCATTCAAGGAATCATGGAATCCATTGTTTAATTTATAAAATGAGTGATGCAATGATGAAAATAAGAAAAATAATATTACCGCTGATCGTTTCTGCCATGATGTTCAATTCGACTGGAATGAATGTCTATGCAACAGCTGGAACAGAACCGTTGCAGGTGTATTTTTCCGATGACGGAACATCTATGAAAATCTTTACTTCTGAACCATTACAGGACAATGCCAGTATTTTGATTGGAAATGAAACCTTTGATGCAGAAGTGAGAAATTCTGATGTGCCAATCCATACCATCTTTCTGATTGATAATTCTACTTCCATGCCGTATAGCCTTCGGGATGAAGTGAAAAACGCAATCAGTAGTTATGTTTCCGTGATGCCGGGAACAGAGAGCGTGAAGATTGCAATGTTTGACACGCAAACAACGGTTCTTGCTGATAATTACTCCAATGACCCAGAGTTTATAAACTATGAATTATCAAAAGTGGATTTTAATGGGCAAGCAAGCTTGGTCTATGATGCAGTTGTAAACATTACCAATCAAATGGATTCCAATCAGGATATCTATTACCGAACCGTTTTAATTACAGATGGGGTAGATTCGATTGAAGGAACTTCATTTGATTATATGAGAAGTATCATCAGTGAGAACAGCCGCTATCATATCGACGTAGTGCAAGTGAGCGAAGGTAATCAACAGGATGTCAATTTGACCGCAATTGCAAAGCTTGGCTCGAATACTTATACGCTTTTTAACAGCGGTACAAAGTTTGATGCGTTAATTCCTGAAACGGTATCACTCATGAAAGTCAACCTGACCAATGACGTGACAACTGGTGAAGTAAAGGGAATCACCATTAAAAACGGAGATTCCAATCTTTCGCTCGGATCTATTATGTTTCCACAGGCAGAACTTGCACCAACTGTTACCACATTCATAACAGAAGAGCCTGTAATTACCACCACACGAGCAAGGGAAACGACAAAAGTTACCGTAACACAAGAAGCAAATAGAAAAAAAGGCAATTCTAAAAAGTCATTTTTGCCTGTTATATGGTTATCAATCGGCGGAGTTGTGATTCTTGGAGCTGCGGCAGCCGTTTTTTTCATTTTAAGATCCAAAAAATCGTTGCAGTGCAAGCTAACTGTTCAAATTACAAAAAGTGACGAACGAGATCAAAATGGTGTCGGTGTGGATACTTGGGGATTTCCAATTTCTTCTGATTTTAAAGTTGGAAGAACATTAGAACCAACTTCCAACGACCGAACCCCACTTCCGAAAAACCAAAAAGCAATTTGTGAAAATGCAACCAATGAGGACATCAGCAGTATTGGCAGAAATGCATTTTCCTTGGTTTATGACAAAAAAACAAGCACTGTTATAATAAGAAACATTGCAAAAAATGCAATGTTTTCCGTTGAAACCAGTCAAAAAAGAGAAGATATTCGGAGTGGACAGGCGACTGTTTTGGCAGCAGGCAGCAAGATTCTCTTGGGAAATTATACAACAATAACGATTCAAAATATCACTGTAAATCGTGGCTAACAAAATCATCTGGAGGCAATATGGAAAGTAATAAATTGTTGATTGGCGTTCAGTTTAATGATGAGCGTGGTGTCGGAATTGTCATGGAACTGATTGTTTTAAGAGATATTACATTAAGACAGCTTCTTGACGGAATCCAATATGGTCTGAAAAAGAAATGTAAGGAAGGGGTCTATCAAATTTGTGTAAACATCTATAACGATTGTTTACGCACCATTGACAGTGCTGGGAATTTTCCAAAGTTAACCCTTACCTCTTATAATAACGCTCTGATTTTTCAAAAAGACCAAATTGGACGATTGATTTTAAAGCAAGAAGACCTTAGAAAAAAATTATATGAAATTGGTTTCATTACTTCCACTCGAATTGTTTTTGACTGCACGCAGAAATATGAAACGTATGAGGTCAATACTTCTAATATCATTCCGGCATTTAATCCCAATAACAAGGCAAATACTGCAATTATTTTCCCAGAATATAATATCAGCACCCGGCAGATGTATCAATTTGACCATACCCCAGTTGAAATCATTCCACCTTCTGACCCACCACAAAAACAATCTCAAAATCTTTTTTTTGTGCTGCTTCCAACTGTGATGATGGTTTCTTCTACGATGCTCATTCGAGGGCTGTTGATGAACAATGGCGGAATTGGAATGATTGCATTAAGTGCTTCGATGAGTGTTGCAACGCTTACGACCTCCATTGTCAATTATGTGCGGCAACATAAAACCTATAAAAAGAATCTGAAAGATTGGCGAGAACATTACCAGTTTTATATTGCAAAAACCATCGCAGAAATTCAGCAGCGAAAAGGATTGGACGTCAAGAAGCTCTGCGAATTATATCCAGATGTCAATGATATTTTGGATAGCAATAACGTGAATCAGAGTGTATATAGTATGTCTGCACATATTTTTAGCAGAGTATTAGAAGACCCCGATTTTCTTTCAGTTCGATTGGGCGTTTCCAACGATATTAAAAATGAGTTTGAAATAAAAGGAGCAGGAAAGGATACTGTTTTTTCCGCTGCGAATTTTGAATTTGAAAACAATCAGGTTCATATTTTCATTCCGAGCGATAAAAATTATAAGTACACCGAGGATAAAACATATTATTTGAGCAACCTTCCAAATTTTATCGCAAAGAGATATGAGCATATGGTCAATGCTCCACTTCTTTTTTCTTTGAAAAATTGCGGCTGCTTGGGAATTGTATCTCAAAATGTAAATGCAACAGACTTTTTGATAGAACGCATGATTTTTGACCTCTGTTTCTATCATTCTCCGGATGACTTACAATTTGTCATTTTGTTTCCAAAAACTGAAAATCCAAATGAAATTGAAAAGAATATCAGCATTTATAAATTTCTCCCGCACTTTAGAGAACTATTTTCCGATCGCTCTCAATTTGTCTTTCAGGATGATGGTGCAAACTCTATTTTTAGCATTATGCTGAATATTATGGGAGAACGGGCATCCGGAAAAAATAGCCGGCTTCCGCACATTGTATTTATCGTCTATGAGGAATACAACTTAAAAGAACATGCTTTTGCTCAATATCTTCCAGAAGTTCCGGAGGAAGGAAAACCTTATGAAAATACATTGGGGTTGACCTTTTTATTTCCGAAGCTCTATAAAGAACATCTGCCAAAATATTGCGATCATGTGATTACCATTCATGACCAGTATGCAGAACTTGTTCCACATGAAAATGAAAAACTGAAACAGCATTTTGCATTTTCTTTGAAAGAAAATTGGGATCGGCATCTTTACAACTCCTATAAGATTCTGTCAGCTTTGAGTTATGCGAAAATTTCTGCAAACGGAAAAGTACCTTCCACAGTCAATTTATTTGAATTATATGGCTTAAAAAAAGGTCAGATTGATATTGGTGCTTTTTGGGAAGGCAAAAATGGCAAACGAAATTATGATGTACAAAAATCCATTGGCGTTCCGATTGGAAAAACGGAAAGCGGTGTTACCATTTTAGACCTTCACGAAAAACAAGATGGGCCACATATGTTGGTTGCGGGAACAACTGGTTCTGGTAAATCTGAAACCATTATTTCCTATCTGTTGGGACTTTGCCTGTGTTTTCGACCGGATGAAATTAACCTGATGCTGGTGGACATGAAAGGTGGCGGATTTATCAAACGAATCGGAACATTGCCGCATGTTGTCGGTTCGGTAACCGATGTTGATGGGGATGAAAATGGAACGGGTGCAGAATATATGCTGAAACGGTTCTTAAATGCATTGACATCTGAAATCCGCAGAAGAAAGATTTTGTTCAATTCCATGCATGTGGATAGTATCAATGGATACATTAAAGCCTGCCGAGATATTACTTCTCATATCAAGAGCATTAATAATCGGCTGCGGGGAGAAAACAAAGAGGAAATGAGTAAAAAAGAAGAACAGGCAATTCGAAATCAAGCAAAGAATGATCCGCTTTCTCATTTGATTTTGGTTGTGGATGAATTTACAGAACTGAAACGGTTTTCTTCTGAAAATAATGACATTGATTTTATCGGTGAGATTACAACGCTTGCACGTGTTGGCAGAAGCCTTGGATTTCACATCATCTTGATTTCTCAGAACATTGAAGGAGCAATTACAGATGATATTCGTGTAAACTCTAAATCTCGGCTTTGTTTGAAAGTTGCCACCCGCCAAGCATCGAAAGAAATGATTGGAAATGACCTTGCGGCAAGCCCAACGATGCCGGGAAACGGCAGAGGGTATTTGTTGGTTGGAACTGGCTCAAAGTTTGAATATTTTCAATCCGCATATTCTGGAGCTACCGTAGAAGACAACATGGAAGCACCGATTGAAATTGTTGAGGCAAGCAAAACGGGAGCGTATACTGTTTTTTATCGTTCCGAAACAGACAACTTAGAATATATCCAGAGAAAAAAAGAACTGGAGAATTCCGGTCGGTTAGAAACGCAATTGAACGCAATTGTCGGTGCAATCAAAACATATTATGACTTAAACAGCAGCCGTTATCCTGCTCCGCATATTGTTTTCCAGAAGCCATTACCGAATAAAATGATTCTGAAAGACAATGTGATTTATGCCTATCAGGATGGAAAATATGAACCAGTAAGGGAGGTCGAATAGATTATGAAAGCGTTACAAATGGGAATCTACGATGACCTTGACACACAAACACAGCCGCTTTTGAATATTGACATCTTTCAAAGCAATGCGATAATATTTGGCAGCCATTTGAGTGGAAAAACCACATTTTTAAAGACGCTTTTAGTTCGGATGCATCAAAATTTCCAGCCGGAAGATGCAGAAGAAACCTATATCATTGATTTTGGCGGAAATTTATGTGAGTATGGCAATCTTCCGTTGGTTGCTGCTTGTTTTGACAATTCCAATGAAGAAAATATTCGGCGTGTATTCAAAACGGTTGAAAACAAACTGGAAACCAACATCAAAAAACTCAAATCTGCCCAATTCATGGAAGCCTATCAAACTGCTTCTGGACAAAAACCATTACATATCACCTTGATCATTGACAATGTGAACACATTTCTTTCGGATGAACGATATACTTCTTATCAAGATACTTTGTTTAAATTTTGTCGAGATGGTCGGTCAAAAGGGTTGAGTGTTGTTTTTACTGCCTGTGATACAAGCAATGGGCTTGGAAAATTCTTAGCAAGCTTTGACCAAAAATATGTTTTTGATGTTCCGTTGGAAACATACATTGATGTATTCGGTATGAAAATCAATGAACCAATGAAAAATGCAGGACGTGGCGTTTCCATCATTGACGGAAAAGCAAGAGAATTTCAAGCATTTTTACCATTTGAAGAAGAAAAAGCGGAATGGTCTGCTTTTCTTTCTGCACAATCCAAATTGCCTTATCAAGCAGCAAAACTGCGGGGATTTGGAGAAGAGTTAAATCGTGATAATTTCTCCGAATATTCCTCTGATGGAATGACCATTGCAGAAATCGAACGAGAAAAAGAAGTTGTTACAGTTGGTCTGGATTACTATGACCATTTGCCGATTCAAGTGAATTTGGAAGAAATGCACACGATTGGCATTTATGGAAGAAAGAAATTCGGAAAGACCAATCTCTTAACGGTGCTTATTCATTCTATCAAGGAAAAGCATTCTGATTATCGAATGGTATATATTGACGATGGGCGAAAGCAGCTGGAATGTTTCCATAATCCAGAGGATGCGAACTCGATTTATTTTAATAAGATTGACCAGCTTACAGAATTTTTGGATCAGCAAGGCTACTGTCCCAAACCGGGGAATTCCAGAGGATTTCAAGAATTGGAAAATCCAACTACGGTATTTATTTTGCAAAGCAAAATGCTGTTTCAAAGCTCCGGCAAGAATTTAATCAGTGCGTTTTCTAAGATGGCTGCAAATGCAGAAGAAAAAGGATATTATTTTATTTATTCTGATATTCGCAAAATTAGCAGCGGTGACCGGGAAGCAGAATCCTATTTAAATAATAGTTTTTCGGCTGCATTTTTGCTGGACAATATTGCAGAGTTTGTTTCCGATAAGGGCAGTCGTTCTGTTTTTGGAGAAATGGATGTCAAAGAACTAAAAACAGAATATGCACGCTGTGAATTAGGGGACGGATATTTTTACGATATTGAAAGCGATGAATTGAAGAAAGTAAAATTTTTGAAAGCATAACAAGGGGTGAGCGATATGGCAGAGAGCAGTGAATATGTATTATTGGATACCAAGTCATTTGATACCTTTATGGCACAAAAAGAATCACTTGTACAAAGATATCATCAAATCAATACGACTTATGATGATATTGTAAAAACGCTTCTCAGCAACTGGGTTGGAGAAGGTGCAGATGCCTTTGAAATTGATGCCAAAAAGGTGAAAGCAAATATCAATGATATTTATGACATTCTAAAGTTGATGTGTGATACGCTGACAGATTGCCGACAGATATTTGATGAATGTGATAAAGCATTGGGCGATTACAACCGCAATCCGGAAGCGAACAAATAAGTAGGAGGAATGCAGTATGAGTGATTTAGTATTTAAACACATTCCTGAAGAAGGATTTGACCCCAATACGGGCTTTTCAGAACGGACATCCAATCCGACACCATCAAGACGCAGTTCTGTAGATGGTTCAATTCCAACCGCTCCAACAGAAGAGAACAATTCCGATTTAAGACTATCGCACCCTATGCCATCGGGCAGAAGCGGAGAGGACTTGGAAGCAGCAACCATTGATTCCCGTGCATCCAATCCAACGCCAACCAGAAGGAGAACAATGACTTCTGTTGAATCGGATGTTGTTTCTTATGAAGGGGATAGTCGCCCTTCCAACCCAACGCCAAGAAGATGCAAAGAATTTGATACACCCGTTATGACCAGTACGGGTTCTTTTACGCCGGAACAAATTGCATCTAGAGCATCCAACCCAACACCAACCAGACAGCGAACAGGCAATACACCGATACCTGAAAAACCGGTATCACTGTCATTTTCCAGTGTTGGAGGAGCGTATGGAGCAAATAACACAGATGGTGGCAGAGCGTCCAATCCAACGCCGACCAGAAGAACATTTGATGTGGGAAATGCTGCACCCGAACCAGATTTCGATGACAGATTGTCAAATTACACCCCATCGGAACATCGGTAAGGAGTAACAAGTATGAGTATACTTTGTGCCGGATATTCCAGGCAATGTGTCAATCAAATTCATGTCAATCAAGACCAGTTTGGTGCAGTTCGTTTGTTAGATGCCAAACAAAATGAAATCACACTTGCAGTGATTGCAGATGGTATTTCACTGGGGTATCAGGGAAAATATGCAAGCTATAATACCACATTATGGCTTTTAGAATGGGCGTCACAGTATTTTCCCAATCATGTATTTGATTTAAATGATACAGCAAAAGAAATTCAACAGCAAATGATGCAGTATAACCATGCTTTGAATCATTATTCGGATCTTCATGCGGATAAAGATACCTGCTGTACGGTTTGCGGAATGGTGACAGATGAGAATCAAGTATTGATTTTTAATGCTGGAGATAGTCGTCTATATGAATTACCTGGAAATGGACAAGTGCGTTGTATGACACAAGATGATAAGGCAGAAGATGGATACAGCATTTCCATGCATATTGGTGGAAAAAATGACCGGGAAATTAAAATTTCCTTTTCGGTAGAGCAGTATCATCCCAACAGCAGTTATGTTTTGTGTTCAGATGGATTTTATAAGCGTTGTTCATTTCCAGATTTCTATCAAGATTTACTGGAATGTTACAATCGGACGGAACTGATTCATGCAATCGAAACGACTGTTGACCATCTTGTAAAACTTGGGGAAACAGACGATATTACTGCATTAGTTTTAACGAAAAGTGGTTAATATGGAACATAAAAAAAGTGATATGAATGGTATTATTTATGATGAAATAGAAGAATATACCATCAATAAATTTATTGCTGTCGGCGGCGAAAGTATTGTTTTTAAGGGAGAGAAAAAGTCGGTCGGTCGTACTTATGCCCTGAAATTCAGAGATATGGAACGATGGGGTGATTTTTTTAGTTACGAACTAAAAACACTGAGCCGCCTAGAACAGTGCAGTACGAGCAAATTGGCAGGGGTGATTCCTGTGATTCCTGTTCAGCTTCTTCAGGAATTATATCGAATTGTTCCTGACAATAAAAAGAAGCAGTGTGCAAACCTCACCTCACCCTATGCACACTATTTTTGTATCATAGAGGACTATATTGCTGGGTGCGATTTGAATGAATATTGTAACGGAGATGAATCAAAGGGAATCATTGGTCACACGCCACTTTTAAATGCATCTTATGAGCAGGTTGTCGAATTTCAGCGAAAGCTGTTGCAATGGACGATGCAATTTTGTGAAATCATGTCGCATGTGACAGAAGAACACCATTTTTTGCATCTGGATATTAAGCCGGAAAACATTATGGTTTCCAACGAAACGGAATCCATCACCGTCATTGACTTTGGGAAATCCATGGAAATGGATCCGGCTTCTTCCGTTGTGTCTTTAAATAAAGAATTCGGAAACAATATCGGCGTATATGGCACGAATGGTTTCGCTGCTCCAGAATGCTGTGATTCTGTGGCAATGAGAAATGCCCTGAATCTTCCCTCTACGGGCATTGTGGATCAAAGAAGTGATATTTTTTCCTTTGGTGCAACACTATGGGATTGCATCAATCCACAGCCAAATATTCACATCAAGCCGACGGAGCAGGGATATTTTAAGCGGGATTTATTTAATACGCCAAAAGGCTATATTCCCGAATTGGAAGCATTGATTGTAAAATGTACCCAAAAGAATCCAAATGACCGCTATCAATCGTTTGAAGAATTGAAGTCAGCGGCAGTTTATGCCGAACAAAAATTACTGGAGCGAGATAAGCCAAGAAAAACGCTATTAATTCTCAGCATTCTTACAGGCTTTTTTTGCTTTTTGTTGATTCTTTCTTTGGCGATTAACGCAAGAAGAAGCCACTTGACGTTTGAAATTGCAAAAAACAATTTCCAGTTGATGGCGGAAGATTACACCGAGCATAATATTGCGGACTATAAAGATACCGCAATTGCTTTGATTGAAGCTAATCCGGAAGAAAAACAATCTTATTTGGATGTTCTTCAAGTTGCTTATCAAGACGATGATAGCGTCAGCAAAACTGAACTGGAAGAAGTGCTGTTAAAGTGTCTGGATTATACCAGTGATGAAGAAATTATGGTAACTTATGTCAATACCATCATGCAGCATTTGAATGACATCAATGCAAAGACAATTTCAGAATCGCTGTCTATCCGAAAATCACTTGATGTTGTGCATTGTGATGGTATGCAGATTGCAAATGCAATCGCAAACTACAGCAGTGATCCAGTTGGCTCTTATGATACGCTGGAAAAATACGGGAATCAATCGGAATATTATAATGCCTTGTTCTATTTGAATAAAATTTTGATGAATGATTCTAACATCAAAAAAAGCATTGCAGACGCAAAAGGCATTTCTGTGGACGACTTGAAAAGTCCATTTGTCTGAAAAGGAGGCGTTTTAGTTGGATCATTTCATTTTAAATAATAATACATGGCTAAAATATCTTCCCATTGCTGTCTATGTGCTGCTTGTCATTATCATTACACTGCTGATTCTCATTGGATTTATGCTCTATAAGCGGTATAAATACCAAAATCTGAAATCCAGAAATCATAAATCTGTATTTGCAACTGCATATGCAGAATGTTCCGTTCAAAATGCGTCTAGTTCTGTACCATTGAAAAGAACCAGCATTCCAGAACCGGAAAATCATTTTACACATGTGCAGAAACCGGCAACGCCGATTCCAGACCGACCAAAGCCGGTGGAAACACCAAAGGTGTTGGAATTTTATTTTCAATATGAGGATGAATATCGGATATGAAACAAAAAATTTCTAGGTGGAATCATCTTTCCATTTTCTTTTTTGGATTGTCTTCTGGAAGTCTTTTTGGAATTCCATTTTTGAATTTGGAGCATGGATTTTCAGGCGTTGCTTATTTTTTAGCAGCGATATTTTGGATTGGTTTATTATTGGGGATTGGGTTGCAGCTTTTGGGAGCAAATGCTTTAAAAAAGCATGCAGAAACAAAAAAATCAACGGGAAAAGAAAAATGGATGGGAATTCCCGTATTATTCTTTCTTTTCCTGTTGATTATGATTTTATGTTTTTGGAAAAATAGTGTCACGCTCATATCCATGGATTTGGCGTTGCTGCTTTTTTCAATAGAAACTTATTTTTATTTGAAGCGGAGGGGTCGTGTATGAAGAAAAGGGTATTGAGTTTTCTTCTTTCTTTCGGCATGATTTGCAGTAACATACCTCAGGGACTTGTTGTAACTGCAAAGGACGACGAAACAATGCCCACACAGACACAACAGGAGGATGTTCATTCAGAAGAAAGTGTTAGCAGTGTAGAAGAGGCATCTGCGACAGAGGATGAAGAAACGGTTTCATTAAAAATTGTATTTGAAGATTTTTTCCCGGATTCCATTTATTATGGACAGGAAAAACCATATCTTTCTGAACTTGCAGAAGATTCAACGTATCTTCCAAAATACTATCATCTGCAATCTTCCGCAGATGACACAGAAGAGATTCCGGAAAGTGTATATAATGCTTTGGAAGAGCATCACTTTAAACTTAACTATGTTCGAGTAGAAGACGAAGAAAATCCGCCGGAAGATCGTGAAGAAAGTCCGGAAAATGATACGCTGTACAAAATACAGATGGAAAGTGATTGGAATCTAGAGGAACCGCTGGAAGTCGACGGCGTTTCATATTCGATGGATACGGAATTTGAGCAGGAATTCACTGTGAAAACGTATGTGCCGGAAGAAGATGTTTCGGTTTCGGTTACAACAGAAGATGATGGTTCTGTTTTCTTAAAGCCGACGGACGACCAATTCCAAATTAGTCAATCTACAGATCCGCAATCTTTTCAGAATGAGGTAAAAGCAGAAATTGTCGATGAAAATGGGAATTATTTGTATTATCTGAAAAATAATGCAAAGGATGCAGAGGAAAATCCATATTATGGTGCAATCACGGCGAGCAATTCTGTAGAAGTGGTCGAAAATGATTTTTGGATAGACGAAACAGCCGCACTCGAAGGAAATGGGTTGGATATTCGGAAAGGATTTTTCAACCAGTCGGTTTCTGTGGTGGTTAGAGGATATGCAAATGCAGACAATGCGACCCTCCGTCTTTTCAATGGGGAAGAACTGGTAGAAGAAGTAACGGAAACTTCATCTGGAATAACAGGAGAGTTTGGAGAACCAGTGAATGTGTTTTTCCATAAATTCAGCATTGATTTGCCAGAACATTCTGCGATTCCATTGAAATTGTCTGCTGAAATAGAAGTAGATGGAAAAACCAGTGCAAGGCAGTCTTTGAAACTAGAGGGATTTCGGAATGGGGAATTCCTATTGGAAAACATCGAACCAGAGATTCATGTTTCTGGTGATGATGGGGAATGGACAGATTCCTTACAATTTGATGTGAATGATGCGGATTCTGGGATTGAAACTGTATTGGTTAGAATCAATGGACAGGAATTTACACCTACAAAATCTGCTGACCCGAATCATTATAGATTCGATTTCAGTGAAGAGAATGGAACTGTCGATATTGAAATCGAAGCAATCGACAAAGCGGGAAATCAAAATACCTTCCATGGAAAGAAAAAAGTGGATGGAGAAGCTCCAGAAATTGAAAGCTATGAGTTCCAATATCAAAATGAAGATGGCGAATGGGTAGAAGCTGGCACAGATGTCCTTCATGCTTATCGTTACGGATATTTTTCTCAAGTTCCAATTAGAATTGTAGTTTGTGCAACCGATAATCATGCGGTCAAATCTGTTCAACTCTATGATGGCGACAATGCATTATCGGTTTCGTGTCAAAACGTAGAAGAGCAGGAGAACGATTATTATTTTGATTTGAATCATTGCCATTATGAGAATCTAAAAATTTACGCCAGTGACGGAGCACTCAGCAAATTTGAGTCAATTGGACGTTTTGCAGTGGAAAAAGAATCTCCAAATGGGAAAATTGACAATCCTGCATTTAATAGTACAGACGAAGACGAAATAAACTGGTATGGCTTATCAGTGAAGAACCAGAATATTTCCATTCCTGTTTCTGATAGTGATTCCGGTATTGCAAAAGTTGTCATAAAAGATGGCGAAAAAATCTTGCAACAAGAGGATTTCACAAAGGGTACAGATTTTGTTGCAGAAAAAACTTATCAGATTCCCATTGGAGATTTTGCAGAAGGATCTCACGAATTGTCTGTAGCAATTACGGATAACAGTGGGAATACCAATGAAACAAACACCTTGTCTTTCAGTACCGACTTTACACCGCCATCTGGAACAATTGCATTAACCTCTATTCCAAAAAAGATTGACGGAAAAAATTGGTTTGACCGAGATGATGAAATTGGATTTTCGTTTACCATTCAAGACAAGAATTCGTATAAGGTAGCGTGGAACGTAACTGGTAAAACATCTACGAATGGGGAGAAACTGTTTGGTGAAAAAAATACAGTATCTCTTACTTCTACGGAGTCTGGTGCGACATTAGATGAAAATCAAGAGCATAAATATACCGTCAATGCAATTTTCTATGATAAAGCTGGAAACACATCAGCCATGGATTCGGATGGAAATCAGATTGAAAATACAGCAAAGCCCGTGGAAGTATTCAAAGATTTTGAAAAACCAACCATCAATCAAGTGTCAGTGACCAAAACAGAAACAGGATTCGATCGTGTTTTAAGAATCTTGTCTTTTGGGATTTACTCCAATGACAAAATCCGGGTTACAGTACAAGCGAGTGACGCTCCAAATGATAGCGGTCTTGCAGAGGATGCCGTTTGGATGGCAATCAAGGAAGATGCGGAATATCCAGACGATTATGTAAAGATGAACTTTAATAGCGAGAAAAACGAATATGATTTCGAGATTCCTGCTGCTGGTAGTGTCTATTCCGATTTCACAGAAACTGCGATGGAAGGGATGATCTCGCTTCGTGTTACAGACCGCTTTGGACACAGTTCTAACACCTTTACCAAAATCCATGGTGGAGATGGAACAAGTGGCGAAGCGGAAACACCCAGCAAAAATTTCATGATTGAGCAAATCAAGCCGATGGTTGCAGTGCAAAAACCAATCAGTGATGGCGAAACACGAACAGATGATACAACATGGTATCGTTTCGATAAAGAAATCACCATTCAGGTTCAGGATAAAGATTCTGGTATCCATCAAGTTTCTGTTACAGTCAATGGAAATCCTCTTGACAGAGATTGCAATAACTTGAGTTTCTTAACAGAGTCGGTTACGATGTCACAATCCAAACCAGACACAACATTACATGTTTATCAACTTCGTACCGATGAACTGATTACTTTTTTAAGTAATACTGGTCATGCACCGCAAGATAGACATTATGTCATTCGAGTAGAAGTAGAAGACAATGCCGGCAATCAGAACGCTGCAGAAACGGATTATTATATTGATAAGAAACCGCCGCATGTCGATTCCATTGATTTTTCGATTCCATCAGCGGATGATTATACATCAGCATTTGAGTTTATTGATGTTTTAGAGTATGGTTTTTACTTTAAAACGGATTTGGTTGCAACGGCAAATGTAACAGATGAAGAACCGTCTTCTGGATTGCACCGAATTGAATACAAAATGGTTTCCTACAACAATGGCGTAAAGGGCAATGAAACAACAGGAACTGCCCGAATCAATGCATCCGGTCAAGCCTCTTTTAACATTCCGAAAGACTTTAAAGGTCAGATTTATGTAAAAGGATTTGACTATGTTGGAAACGAGTCAGAAGAGGAAACGCCACAGTCTTTTGTCATAGATACGCCGGAACGGCATGAATCGGAAGAACACATTGAAATTATTGGTTTGGATGGAAGCGGTTATACAGATGAAGAAGGACATTCCCTGTATGACAGCAATGTAAACTTTACTGTCCGAATCAGTGATACGATGTCCGGCATTCGTGACATTAGTTATGCTGTTTCTTCGGAAAAGGATACACAGGACATTCGGACAATTACAATTGACAACACCGGAAATACTGTTGGACAAGATCTTGGAGATGGCTGGACAATCACTGCAATGGATGAAAACCTTGTTACAGAAGTTGTTTGCAATTATCAGCTGTCAGCAGATGACAATAATATTCAGTATGCATTTGATATGACAGACAGATCCAATAATACTTCGGATAAGATGACCGATATTTTCTCGATTGACCAGACTGCCCCGATCATCAATGTGGAATTTGATTCTCCAGCCGGAAATGATGCCTATTATCGGGAAAACAGAACAGCAACCATTACAGTAATTGAACGAAATTTCGATGCAGCCAGAATCCTTGCATCCATTACCAATGAGATTGGAACAGTTCCGGGCTTGAGCTTTACCAGTGTTTCCAACACCGAACATGTTGCAACGATTGTATTTGGTGAAGGGGACTATACATTTGGCATTGATGGAACAGACCGTTGCGATCATGTTGCAACCGTGAATTATTCTGGTGGAAATGAAAGAAGTTTCCATGTAGATATGACCGATCCAACAGAAACAGATAATTTCGACCAGTTTCTCAATGATTTAGAGAATAGCTTCAAAGTGGATAAAGAAATGGTCATTACCATTACAGAACATAACTTTGTTCCAAGTCTTGTAAATCTTCGGATTTATCGCACCAAGGCGGGACAGGAATTAACAGCTGACAACAGAGAAGATTGTACATCAGAATTGATTTCTGAAAACAGTTGGGTGAATAATGGGGATGAGCATACCATTCGTTTCCGGTTTACCAAAGATTATGTTTATCAAGTGGCAATCCGTGCAACAGATGCCTCTGGCAGAACAATGGAAGAAAAGACTTCTCCAGTATTTGAAATCGACAAAACAGCACCCGCTTTAAAATCACCAGAAAATTTAGATGTGCTTGTATTTACCAGCAAAAATAAAGAAAAGTCTGCAACGCCGATTCAATTTGTTGATAGCAATCTTGCAAAGATTCATTATTCTGTTGTTTCTTATCGGATGAAGCAGAATGAAGACCATGTTGGATATGATATGAATGTGGCATCAGAAGAATTTGATGTAAAGTCGGATTCTGTTGTGATGAATGACAAATTTTTCAGTCAAGATGGCATTTATGAAGTAAAGTGTATTGCCTATGATGTTGCAGGAAATGCCAGTGAAGAATCTACACATACCTTTGTGATTCAGCGGGATACCGATTTCTTGGTCTATATTCCGCACAGTAATAAGAAAAACCACACAGGGTTATATAAGTTTGATAAAACCGGAATTCGTTCTGCAGACTTTGATGATATTGAAATCGTTACCTATATCACAAAGGATAAGAATTTTGAAGTTCAGATAGACGGAACAGAAGTAACCGGCGAGGATCTGGATGTGAAAAAAGACAGCAAGAAAATCAATCAGATTGATATGTATGATGTCACATTAAAGAGCAGCTATATTTCCCAGAATTACAATGCAGATACAATTGATACGGATTTGACCTTGAATGCAGTTGCAACTTCTAAGAACAGTGAGCAGGTAATTACGTTGGGACATATCTATATTGACAATGTAAAGCCTGTTGGTGAATATGAATCTGCGGTTCAAAAAGTCAATGAAGAATTTTTCGGTGGATTTTATGGAATAGAACATCGAATGGTTACGATTGAAGGGGTTTCTCCGGATATTGATTTAAATCAGTGTGAAATCCAGACGAATGATTATGTATTGAAATATGAAGATGGCGGATTTGATTATGATGCAGATGCACATACCATCAGTTTTATGATTGAAAAAGGGTATACGGATGTTCGTTCTACGTTGGTAGACAATGCTGGAAATATTAACAATCTTCCAATCTTGAAAAAAATCTATGTTGGTGGATTGTTTGCAAGATGGTGGTACTTATTCATTGGTGGTGGAATCATTGTACTTTTGATTCCAACCCTTATCATTACTGCAATTGTTCGCAGAAAAAAACAGTTCCATTAAATAGCAAGAAATACCACTTCTATTTCTATAAGGTGCTCTCTGTTATGCAGAGAGCACTTTTCTATTCTATGGCATAAATATTCTTGCTGAAAAAGGCACAAGATTACTTATGATAATTTGAATCTGGAAAATATTGCAATCGAGAAACTGAATAATAAAGCAAAGAAAAAGAACAGGTACGCTTTTGTCCAATGAATCCCATTCTAAAAAGAACGGGATAAAAGCGTGCCTGTTTTCTGCTTACCTGTTATTAACAAAGCAACAACCTTGTTCTCAGATATCCAGTTTTGTTTACGAGAACCGAACAATTCGCCAAATTTATTTTGTAGAGTTTCACAGAGTGGCGATAGTGTTCTTTACGGAGGGACGATATAATAAATAACGGAAATTGCGAAGAGAATTTCTAAAACAATGTGAAAAAGGAGTTTTTCAAATGAGAACAAGAAAATTAGGAGCAGCAATGCTGGCACTTGCAATGTTGTGCAGTGCCGTTACAGGATGTGGTTCTTCCACTGGAACAGATTCTTCTTCTACCGCAGAAAGCAGTGCTTCTTCCAGTGAATCAGCTGCAAAAAGTGCAGACAGCAGTTCCGATACAATTACATTGGTTTGGTATCCGAATGAATCCGCAGAGGATTATCAGGCTGCCAGAGATGAGGTCGGCAAGCTGATTGAACAGGCAACCGGAAAGAAAGTGGAACAGAAGTTAACCACGGACTATGCGATTGCCATTGAATCTCTTTCCAACGGAACGGCACAGATTGGATGTAGTATGGGTGGTGAGGGATACTGTCAGGCAAAGAAAGCCAACGATGCAGTAAATCCGCTGTTTGTACTCTCCGGAGAATCCGGAACATTGGATGATGCGTTGTATTATAGCTTTTTCGCAGTCAGAGAAGCAGATGCTGAAAACTATAAGAGTGGGGATTCTTATTCCATCGACAACATCAAGGGCAAAAAGATGTCGTTTGTATCCAACAGTTCGACTTCTGGCTTTAAAGTGCCGACCAACACCATCATCCAGCATTTTACTTCGGATAATCTGATTGTGGATGACCTGCTGGAAGGCGGCAGCGATGCATTCTTCTCAGAAGTATTGTTTGGCGGTTCGCATCAGGGTTCTGCTTTCAACCTGCTCTCTGGAAAGTCGGATGTATCTGCATTCTGCGATTTGGAATTAGCACCCTATGCAACCTGCACAGATGGAACACCAGCCGAAACCGGCAGCGTTTATACCATCAATGCAGATGCAAGTGCACCGTTTGATACCGTTCAGGGTGAGAAGTACACAGTCATTCAGTCCACACCGGTTTTGAATGGACCATTTGCTTATAACGGGGACACCTTGAGTGCGGACGATGTGAAGGCAATTCAGGATTTGTTTACATCAGATGTTGTTAGCAGCAATCCACTGATTTTCTATACGGATGGCAGTGGTGAACAGGGTCTTTATGAGAAAAAGTCGGATAAAATGTGCTTTGTAACGGTAGATGATGCATGGTATGACCCGATTCGCAACATGGAATCCTGAGCCTTTGGGAAAAAGGAGTAACATTTCATGCCAATTTTAGAATTTCAGCACGTCAGCAAGGTTTATCACAATTCCACAAAGGCATTGGATGACCTGAGCTTTTCGGTAGAAGAAGGGGAGTTCCTTTCCATTATTGGCCCATCCGGTGCCGGAAAATCAACGATTCTTCGCTGTATTAATCGGCTGATTGATGCGACAGAGGGAAAAATTATCTATGACGGTGCAGATGTCATGCAGGTTGGGAAAGGGCAGCTGCGGAAGATTCGCACCAAAACCGGAATGATTTTTCAGCATTACAATCTTGTAGATCGCCTGAGTGTCATGGAAAATGTTCTGCATGGCAGATTGGGGCAGAAGTCCACTTTCACCGGAATGATTGGACATTATACCGAAGCAGAAAAAGAAAAGGCATTTTCTATTTTAAGTGAATTGGGATTGGCAGAGCAGGCATATAAACGCTGCGATGCTCTTTCCGGCGGACAAAAGCAGCGAGTGGGTATTGCCCGTGCGATTATGCAAGAACCAAAGCTGATTCTCTGTGATGAACCGATTGCCTCTCTTGACCCGAAGGCCTCGAAAACCATTATGGATCATTTGGCACAAATTAACCAGACCAGAAAAATCACTTGCATTGTCAATCTCCATCAAGTCGATGTAGCCATGAAATATTCCAACCGGATTTTGGGCATTGCTGCTGGAAAAGTAGTCTTTAACGGAACACCAGCAGAGTTGACGCAGGAAAAAATCCATGCTATTTACCAATCCAACGACAAAGATTTAATGCTGGATGTGCAAGGAGAAGTCATATGAACGCACAGATTCAAGCTGTATTTCGCAGACGGAAAATGACTTACACGCTGCTGATTTTGGTGGTATTGGGTATCTACTTTTTTTCGTCTACCATTACGAAATTTCATTTTACGGAAGGACTTCTGTCATTTCCGAAAGCATTTGTCTGGATTGGAGAAAATCTGATTCCCGATGAACTGGCAATTCGCCGATTTCCGAAGATTTTAGATAAGTTAATCGAAACGGTTCTACTTTCTGTCGCAGTTACCGTTCTTGCAGCCATTTTTGCTTTTTTTGTCAGCCTGTTTGGCTCAAAAGCAACGGATTTTCCACGTCCTGTCAATCAACTGGTGCGAATGATTGCTGCATTTTTCCGAAATGTTCCGGATGTTGTGTGGGCAATGCTGCTGATGTTCTCCTTTGGACAGAACATCCTGACCGGATTCTTTGCCCTGTTCTTCACAACATTTGGCATGTTGACCCGTGCATTTATTGAAACGATTGAAGAAGCCAGTTCGGATTGTATGGAAGCATTGCGGGCATCTGGTGCAAACTTTGCACAAACCGTCTTTCAGGGCATTATTCCATCTGTCATTCCGGGAATTGTTACTTGGGTGCTGTATATGATTGAAACCAACATCCGAAGCTCCACGCTGATTGGAATTTTGACAGCAACCGGAATTGGATATTTATTTGATATGTATTATAAGCGATTGGATTTCAGTTCTGCCAGCTTGGTGGTACTCCTGATTATTGCCACCGTCATCATCATTGAATTGATTTCCAATCAGATAAGAAAGGTGATTTTATAATGGAAAATTCCGCAGTGCTGCCACAGCGTGCCGTGCAGACATATGTCAGGCGAAACAAAAACGGAACGATTAAAGTTGGTGCAATCAACAAAAGCAGTGTCGTATTAAAGATTTTGGTAGGTGCGTTGCTGCTGTTGACGGTGTATGCATTCTGGTCGTTTGACTATAAGGAAATCCAGCTGGGCGAAGCGATCACAGCAACCCTGCACAACATGAAAACCGTGTTTCTAGAACCGCAGCTTTCTACGGATACCATGCAGAATGTGTTGTATCAGTTGCTAGTGACGTTTTGCCTCGGCGTATTATCTACGATTTTTGGTGCAATTTTAGCATTTTTCTGTGCATTGCTCTGTGCAAAGAATTTAGCACCATCTGCTCTTGCAAACACCATTAAAAGCTTAGTGGCACTGGTTCGTGCAGTTCCAACGGTATTATGGGTGTTGATTTTTGCCGTATCTGCTGGATTGGGCAGTGTGGCTGCTGTCATTGGCTTGACGTTTCATAGCTTTGCCTACTTGACAAAAGTCTATGCAGAGTCGATAGAAGAAGTAGATGCAGGAACATTGGAAGCCCTGCGTGCCAGCGGTGCTGGATTCTGGCAGATTGTATTTCAGGCAATTTTACCATCATCCATCAGCCGAATGGTGGCGTGGACGTTTATGCGGTTTGAAATCAACTTTACCAATGCAGTCGCAATGGGTGCAGCAGCCGGAGCAGGCGGAATTGGATTCCAACTGTTTATGGCAGGAAGTTTCTATTTCAACCTGCATGAAATGGGATTTTTGACTTATGTCGTGGTCATTGCCGTGGTGATTCTCGAATTTTGTTCCACGAAAATCAAGGCAAGTGTAAAATAATGGAGGATATAACATGGAAAAGAAGCGATTGTTTCAGATTCTTTCCAGAGCAGAACGCAGTGATGTAGTGCGTCTGGGTGAAGAACTGCAACAACAATACCCTGTCACAATTGTAAAGAAGCCGGAAAAATCCCTGACCATGATTCAGATGCGAGAACCTGTCAAAAATAGCCTGTTTTACATCGGAGAAACCATGGTGACAGAGGCTGTAGTAACTTTGGCAGATACCGTTGGAACAGCCGTCACGATGGGCGATGATTTTGAAAAGACGCTGTATATGGCAATCATTGACGCAGCCATGAACAAAGGGATTTTTGCCCATCAGGATTTGTTATTGCAATGGGAACAGGCACAACGGCGAAAGTTGGAACAGGAAAATGCCATGTTCCAGAAAACAAAGGTGGATTTCCACTCTATGGATGCGGAGGCAGCACAATGAAAACACTCCATCAGTTTGACGAAGTATTTGACACACAGGTAGTGTTCCGAAAGGTGCTCGAAGCGATGTCCAACCCAACCAGAACGGTTTCCGTTGCGGAACAGATGGAAAAATTGTTCGGGAATCATCGTGCATTTTTGGCACTGGGAATGACCTTGTTGGACAATGAAGCAACGTTTTCCGCCTGCGGGGATGCAGATTTCCGGAATGATTTCCAGCTGGTTACGCTTTCACAGGAAAAAGCAGTTTCAGAGGCAGATTATTTGTTCGTGACCGATGCGAAAAAACTGCCGGAAGTGCTGGCACAGGCAAAGTGTGGAACACTGGTTGACCCGCACAAAAGTGCAACCCTGCTCATTCGGGACAACGGAGAAACAACAGAAACGATGGCTCTTTATGGTCCGGGAATTGACGGAGAAACAACATTTTCTTGTTCCAGTCTTGTCCGTCAGGCACTGGAATTGCGTGACCAGCAGGAATATGAATACCCGATGGGTGTTGACCTGATTTTTGTGACAGATGACGGGGCAGTTACCTGTATTCCAAGATTGGTAAGAAGGAGGGATGCATAATGGCATATGTAGCCGTTTCCGGCGGAGAAGAAGCGATTGCCGCCAGCATTCAGCTGTTGGACTACTACCGCAGCGGAACAGAAAAAGATTTGGAACTGGAAGCAATTGTGGAAAAGTTCGGACTTCTGGTGGATAAAGTCATGAGTGAAGCTGGCTTTTATGCAAAGAGTTATGCAGCACTGGCACTCAAGCAGTGTGAAGGTTCTACAGAAGAGGCAGTGTTTTTGCTCCGTGCGTATCGTTCTACCTTAAAACGCAGCCACTATACCAATGTTGTGCATACGGATGAGATGCGAGTGATTCGCCGCATTTCCGCTGCATTCAAGGATATTCCGGGCGGACAGCTGTTGGGTGCAACGTATGACTATACCCATCGTTTGATTCACTTTGAACGAGAAAACGAAAGTGCAGCAGAACTGCATCAGTTGTTCCAGAAAATTCTGGGCGAACAGATTCCCGTTCCGCAAAAGCCATACAGTCGGGTTTCCGATATGCTGAAAGACGAAGGACTGATTGACCGCTTCCCAGAGGACAACACCGAACCCTATGATGTGACAGAAAACCTCTTGGAATTTCCAGCTCCTCGCAGTGCACGGCTTCAGACGATGACACGTGCGGATACCGGATTTCTTTCCGGTTTGGCATATTCTGTTTTGCGTGGATTTGGGCAGGTGCACCCAACTGTCGGCGAACTCCGTAGTGGATATGTTGCCTTGGAAGTTGCCTATCCGGGGATGGAATCGGAATCCATCTATTTGGGAGAAATCCTGCTGACAGAAGTCGAAACCTTCCATGCTGCCAGTGAAAAAGACCAGTTAAAGCTTGCCAGCGGATATGGTGCAGTTTTCGGCAGAAATGAAAATAAAGCGATTGCAATGGCAGTGATTGACCGGGAAATGGAACAGGGTGGTGACTATGCCGCACAGGACCAGGAATTTGTACTGATGCATGGGGATTGTCTGGAGATGAACGGCTTTATTTCTCATTTGAAGCTGCCGCATTATGTCACCTTCCAGTCAAAATTGGATGCAGTGAGAAAAACACGGAGGAAACAGGAACATGGAGCGGACTGAACATTATAATTATGCATTTCTGGACGAAGGTTCTAAGCGAGAAATTCGGCGTTGCATCTTGAAAGCCGTTGCAATTCCGGGCTATCAAGTGCCGTTTGGTTCAAGAGAATTGCCAATCGGACGAGGCTGGGGAACAGGCGGTATTCAGCTGACACTTTCTCTGATTGGGCCATCCGATACGTTGAAAGTCATTGACCAGGGCAGCGATGATAGCGTGAATGCAGTCAATATCAAGAAGTTTGTAGGACTTTGTACAAATGTTCCAACGACAACGGACACCCATGCAGCAACGCTGATTCAATCCCGTCACCGTGTTCCGGAAGTTCCACTGCGAAACGATCAGATTCTGGTGTTGCAAGTTCCGATTCCAGAGCCATTGCGAATTGTAGAGCCGAAAGAAGAAGTTACGAAAAAAATGCATGCAGAAAAGGACTATGCACCGATTTGGCTGCAACTGTATGAAAGCATTGTCAAGTATGGAAAAGTAACGATTGCAACGGAATATCCTTGTACGATAGAAGACCGCTATATTATGAATCCAAGCCCAATTCCAAAGTTTGATAATCCGAAGCTGCACCAGTCAGAATGTCTGTATTTATTCGGAGCAGGACGGGAAAAGAAAATCTATGCGATTCCGCCGCATACCAATGTGGTTTCTCTGGCGTTTGATGATGTACCGTTTGAACGGGAAAACTTCCGTGGAAAGAAATGCCGACTTTGCGGCAGCACCAACACGTATTTGGATGAAATGTTTGATGCAGAAACCGGAGAAAAATTCTATCAGTGTTCTGATACGGCATATTGCAAGGAGGTACGTTCCCGTGAATCTTGAAGAAAAACCTGTGCTGCAAGTACAGCATTTAACGGTACGATATGGTGATGGCTGCCCGTATTGTCAGACCCATCTAGAGAAAAACCGTTGCACCGTTTGTGGAACGGTTTGGGCTGCAAATGATGTTTCTGTAGAAGTTTACCCCGGTGAAGTATTGGGGATTGTCGGCGAAAGTGGTTCTGGAAAGTCCACTTTGATGCAGAGCCTGTATTTTGATGTTGTCCCGACTTCCGGCAATGCTTATTTGCAGGACTATAAAAATGGAGAAGAAAGCATTTGGCTTGCCAGTGCAGCAGAACAGCGGCATATTAAAAACTGCCTGATGGGGATGGTCTATCAAAATCCTGTCCGTGGTTTGCGGATGCAGTATTCCGCAGCGTCGAACATTGCGGAAAAGCTGATTGCTGCCGGAAATCGACAAGCGGGACAGATGACGGAACGGGCAAAAGAACTTTTGCAGGCAGTAGAAATTCTGACCTCCCGAATGGGCGAAGCACCGAAGAATTTCTCTGGCGGTATGCAGCAGCGTGTACAGATTTCAAAGGCATTGGCAAATAATCCGTCGATTCTCCTGCTGGATGAAGTCACCACAGGTCTGGACTTGTCGGTACAAGCGAAAGTATTGGATTTGATTCGGCGAATTAAGGCGAAATATGGCATTTCCATTCTATTGGTTTCGCATGACTTGGCAGTCATTCGGATGCTGGCAGACCGAACAGTCGTGATGTTGGATGGAAAGATTATTGAAAGTGGATTGACGGATCAGATTTTAGAAGACCCCCAGCACGCCTATACACAGCAGCTGGTACATTCTTTGTTATAATGAGGAGGAACTGCATGCCATGATTGCAATAGAAAACGGAAAAATTGTGACACCGAATGGAATCATAGAGGGAAAAACACTTTGGTTGGATCAAGACCGAATCGCTGCAATTGGAGCGTTTGACGGTGCTCCGGAAAAGGTCATTGATGCACACGGCAGATATATTTTGCCGGGAATGATTGATGTGCATTCGGATAAAATTGAGCAGTTTGTATTTCCTCGTCCGACTGCAAAATTTCCCTTTGAACTGGCATTGAAAGAATGTGAAAAGGAATTGCTGCAATTGGGCATTACCACGATTTATCATTCTTTTTCGCTTTATAGTGATGAGCTGTTGGGAAAAAGTCCGCTGCGAACAAAGGAAAGCGTTCTGGAAATGGCAGAACTGATTGCAGATATTCAGAATCGCAGCCATTTGATTCACCATCGCTTTCATCTGCGTTTGGAGATTGATAATGTAGATGCTTTTGACATTGCAAAAGATATGATTGACCGAAAGTTGATTCAGGAGATTTCTTTCATGGATCATACGCCGGGACAGGGACAGTATCGGGATTTAGAGGTTTATCGGGAAACCATAGATAAGTATCACGGTATGGAAAACGAAGGAAAGACCTTTGAAGAGGTGCTCGAACACCACCAGCACAAAGTCATGCTGTCACTGGAACAGCTACAGGAACTGGCAGACTTGGCACATCAGAATCATATTACGGTTGCTTCTCACGATGATGATACCGTGGAAAAGCTGCAATTGAATCAGAAGTTGGGTGTCGATATCAGTGAATTTCCCATCACGCAAGAAGTGGCACAGGCTGCTCACAATATGGGATTTTATACGATTGCCGGTGCACCAAATATTCTGCTGGGCGGTTCGCACTCCGGCAATATGTCTGCTGCACAAGCCATTCAGAATGGCAGCGTGGACATTCTCTGTTCCGATTATTTCCCGCAGGCGTTGCTGCACAGCTTGTTTGTGATGCGGGACAAATACGGACAGACTTTACCGGAAATGGTCAATAAGGTTTCCCTGAATCCAGCAAAGGCAATGGGGATTGATCATGATTATGGTTCGATTGAACCGGGCAAGAAGGCAGATTTGGTGATTGCAGACATTCTGGACGGCTATCCGGTAGTGACACATGTTCTGGTGGATGGTCAGACAACATCCAGAGTAGAATACAGGGGGCATTCCATATGAGTATCTTGGAAATCAAAGGACTGGGTAAAAATTTTTACCTGCACCATGCGAATCGGGAGATTCACTCCTGTGAAAATATCAATTTCAGTCTGGAAGAAGGGCAGTTTATCGGAATTGTAGGGCGTTCTGGTGCTGGAAAATCTACAATTTTGAAATGTATTCACCGTACTTATCTGCCGACAGAGGGTGATATTCTCTATGACAGCCTTGCCTATGGGAAAATTAGTCTGGCACACGCAGCAGAACGGGAGATTCTGTATTTACGCAGTCATGAAATCGGTTATGTTTCGCAGTTTCTCAGTGTCATGCCACGGACAACCGCAAAGGAACATGTCATGCAAGCCCTGCTGGAAACGGGCTGGGATGGCGAACAGGCAATGGAAAAAGCAGAAGAAATGCTGACCTATTTCCAGCTGCCGGAAAATTTGTGGGATATTTACCCGAATACGTTTTCTGGTGGGGAACGGCTGCGGTTAAATTTGGCACATACTATGGTAAAGCGTCCACGGCTGATGTTGTTAGACGAACCGACCGCCTCGCTGGATAACAAGTCAAAGGTCTTGGTAAAAGATATGCTGCAAAAGCTTAAGCAAGAGGGAACAAGTATGATTGGAATTTTCCACGACTTAGAGTTTATGGATGGTTTGTGTGACCGAGTCTTTAATATTTCGGAGGGGACATTTCAATGATGCGGATGGATTGTCATATGCATTCTACGGTTTCGGATGGCAGTTTCACCATTTCACAACTGATTGAACGGGCAAAACAGAACGGATTGGATGCCATTGTTCTAACTGACCACGATACCTTATCGCAGCGGAATCAGATTCCAGAAACGGAAGGGTTACAAGTTTTCGCAGGCATTGAGATTTCTGCCTATGATTACAAGAATGATTTTCGGGTGCATATGCTGGGTTACCGAATTCAACGACCAGAGGGAACAGAACAGATCGTACATCCGACATTAGAGGCACGGCATGCCAATTCGATGAAACAGATTGCAATTTTGAATCAGCATGGCTATGAGATTGATGTTGACAAGCTGCATCGTGCCGATGGCAAGTACATCTATAAGCAACACATCATGGATGATTTGGTACAGCGTGGGAAAGCACCGGATATGTTTGGCACATTTTATCAGACGACATTCAAACATGGCGGAATCTGTGACTTTGATATTCATTACCCTTCTCCGCTGGAGGCATTGCGTGCGATAAAAGACGCTGGAGGGCTGGCAGTGCTGGCACATAGCGGACAGCAGCAAAATTTCTGCATCATTCCGGAACTGGTTGAAGCAGGATTAGACGGGCTGGAGTTACAGCATCATGCAAACAAAGAAAAAGACCGTGCAATCATTCGCCAGTATGCGGAGCAATATCACCTGTTTCTGACAGGCGGTAGCGATTTTCACGGCAGATATGAGGGCGTTTCTGTGGATGTTGGCGATTATATTGCAGAACCGAGCGGTGTTTGTGCTCTTTTAGGAGGGATTTGCGAATGATTCGTTTGGCTGTTTCGGCAGACCAGCCGGAAATTTATTCGTTGATTTGTGCACTAGAAGAAACATCGTTTCCGCAGGAAATGTTTGCGTGGGGATTTTATACCATGCTTTCGAGTGCATCACATTTGCTGCTGGTTGCAGAAGAAGAAGGGCAGATTGTTGGTTTGCTGCATCTGCGGATGGAATTTCAATTGCATCACTGTGGAACAGTTGCAGAAATCATGGAGTTGATTGTGAGCCGTGAAGTGCGTTCCAAGGGAATTGGAGCAGCCTTATTAAAAGCTGCCAGAGAGCAGGCGATACAGCATCACTGCATACAATTTGAAGTGACCAGCAATCAGAAACGAAAGCAGGCACATCGGTTTTATCAGCGAGAGGGTCTTGAGCAGACACACATCAAGCTGACAGAGGCATTATTGTAAAAATTGATCGGATAAAGAAACGGACTTCGCTGGGATAACGAAGTCCGTATTTTTTATTTGACTGTAAGCAGGTTCTTTTTTAACAGGCATACGTCTACTACATTCAGCTGGTTATCCGGATTGCAATCCACTGCTTTCCAGTTTGTCAGTTTTGTTTCTGGCGTATTTAATAGCCATTTTTGCAGCAGCACTACATCCGCCAGATTGCAAACGCCATCTGCATTGCCATCGCCAGGAATGATTTCAGATAAGATTGATATATGATTTTCTTCTGCATAACGAATGGCATTTTTGTTTTGTGAAATCAAAAGGAACCCATCTTTTACAGCATATCCGTTGTTATATTCATATCCGATGGACTTTGTGCCAAGCGTTGTAGATGCTCCATTTAAGGTGATGGAATCTAAAGAATCGCAGTCCAAAAATGCATAATCGCCAATGCTCTGGCAGCTTTTGGGGATGACAATTTCTGAAATAGACTGGCATCCGCTAAATGCTCTGTCTTCAATGATGTTGAGATTTTCCGGCAAGTTCAGTCCCTTTAAATTCGGGCAGTCATAAAAGGCATACTGTTCAATGGAATAGAGTGATTTTGGCAGATTGACGGATTCCAATGAAATACAATGTGCAAATGCAAATCTGCTGATGTGTGTAACGGTTTCAGGAATGACAACAGATTCTAATTTTTCGCATCGTTCAAAGGCATACCAGTCAATGATGGTGACGGGCTTCCCCTCTATTTCATCTGGAATGACAATATGAACGGCATTTTTATCACAACCATTGATTCTTACGCCGAAATCTGTAACGGAATAGCTGAGAAAATCCAAGGATGTCCAATTCCAGTCGATTGCATCAGATGGCGTAATGGAAAGGCTGCCTGTTTCTTTGAGTGCATTCCAATCCAGTGAAAAGGAACATTGATCAGAAACATTTCCGCAGACATCCACACATTCTATTTCATAGATGGCATTGTCATCTGTAAAGTTGTAATCCGTCCAGACGTTTTGTGTTGCATTGCCGCCAACTTTTGCAGCAGGGACAATGTAATCATAAAGTTTTCCGTTCTTATAAATGTTGGTATGAACAACAGAAGTATTGTCTTTCATGCCCGTAAATGTAAATTTCGGGCGTTGTTTTCCATCACTTTCTATGAGTTGAACTTCAATATTGGTCGGTGATGTCGGCGGTTCGGATTCGATTTTACCAGTTTTCAGGTAGGTTTTTAGGCATTCATGAAACTGTGGGTCGGTGTTGTAAGGGGAGTAATGATGGGGATATGCAAAGCAAAATAGAGCATCTACAAACGGCTTTGCCGTTTCAAGTCTGGTTGTAAAATCTCGTACATTTTTGATACCGGAATAGGATACGCCATGCGGAGCAGTCATTCTTTCTGCATCTGGCTGCACGAACATTTCTGCATTTGTTCCAAGAAGAAGCGTTGTTCCACGATTTTTGTTGGAACGGTCAACTGCATTTCGATAGGCTTTTGTCCATTCGGCGAGATGTGCAACATCCATACCGCCGCCGCCACAACTATCCTGCGGACAAATCATATCACCATTTCGGAACGGAATGCGGCTTAAGACATCCGACCAGTATTCTGTAAATCGGTCAATGTTGACGCTTGCGTAACCATAGCCAAAAATATTGACATAAGGGCTGAAAAGTAACGGCATGGATTCGTCCAAGGCGTTGCAATTTTCGATTACCATTGTAAACATTTCATCTAAACTGTCTGCATAAGCATCCATACCAGTATCGGTGTCCATGTAAAGTGTATTATAAAGTTCTGTCACAAAGTAAAATCCATAATAGGTATCCGGATAGCGGGATTTATACTGGTTGTAGAGTTCTGTAGTGATTTCATTGCATTGTTTCATATAAGCTTGATTGGCTTTTCTACCTGCTTCGGAAACAATGTCACTGTTCCAAGCACAGTCAAGCCCCATACCAAGATAGAGTTTAATATCATATTTTTTACAGTAATATAGCAAAGGTTCTAATGCATCATATGCAACATAGTCGCTCAAATAATCCAATTTGGAGGGGTAGTATACTGTCCACGTTCCATCAGAATTATGATTTGCAACATCACCCATAATCAGATAGTCGATACCAACTTCTTTTAATGCTTGCATTTCATTGTCCCATTGTTCTTCGTCATAAGTCATATACAACCATGGCTGGATGAATGTTCCATCAATTTTTTCAATGTGAGAAGATTCTGCCTGAGCGTGTATGCACGATGGAATGGATAGATTCAAGACCAGACTCAGACACAATACAATTGTAATCCAAAAATGTTTTTTCATTGGCAAATACCTCTTGTTTTTCGTCAAATTTTGTGGTTTTATGATGCCTTTTATTATAGCATAAGCCAGATGAAAAAGCAATTGATTCAAATGAAATTGGAACATTCTCGGATTTTTAAAATTTCATTTGTGACATCGACAAAATTCGACAAGTAACTTTATTGACAAACCGTAAAAAAACATGATATAATAAATTTATTCAATCCGGATGTACCGGATGAAAATTTTTTTATTTTTCCCAACCTACTAATTGTGGAAAAAAAGCCGTTTCCTGAAGCTGATCATCTCAGGAAGCGGCTGATTTTTTATGAAAAATTGTGTAATGTAACACATAAAAGGGATTTGATTGGCAGTATAAATCTGCTTTTGAGAGGACTTTATTTTTCAAATAATTTTGGTATTTTGTTACCATGTCAATGAAAATTCCACCAATTCTGGTGTTTCTGGATTTCCAATCGTTGGATTTTTTGTCCAGTGTTGCAAGCTATTTCATTTCCTCTGCCGACCTGCTCCTCGTTGTCATATGCTTCAGCAGTGTCGATGAGTCGATACCCTGTGTGGATCGCCTTTGCAACAGCTTGTTCACAAGCTGCTCCCGTGGTCGTATGGGTCTGCTGCCCTGCGAACGTGATAGCGAAAACCGCAGAGTATTCAACGAAGAATCGGTAAACTGGATGCAGGGAATCCAGTGTTTGAAAGGATGTGGGGCAAGTATCGGGAATACTAAGGAATACTGTCACTTATGCCTGCTGGAATGTAGAAGTTTTAAGTATACAGAGGATAAAATATTTTTCGTAAATTAGTAAGTTTTGAAAACAGAAGCAGAAAGAGTGTAGCCTCAAACTTTCATCTTTTTGAGTATCTATGATAGGTGCTGCGATCCGGTTCATCGGTTAGCAAAATCGAGCCAATGTGCAGAATCCCACTGCTGCGAATCAGTTCCAACGGAACATCGCTCTTTTCCAGCATCTTATCTGCACCGTGATTTCGGGCAAAGGAGAACTCCCGTTCTCCGTCCGGCTTAACATCGACAAATGCCAATGTTGTGAAGTAATCATCACTTAATGTGAAACCAGTGCTGCTAATGCCGCATTGCTCCAATGTTTCCTTGAGGAATCGACCATGCATGTCATTCCAGCCTTGCCGATAAAAGCAGTTCTTGCTCCCAACTTTGCCATGGCAGCCATAACATTTGCCGGAGCACCGCCGGCATTCTGTGCAAAGATACGTTGCCCTTGTTCATTTCTGCCCTGCATCGTGAAGTCAATCAGCATTTCTCCCAATGCACATGCCAGAAATGTGGTCTTTTGAATCATTGGTTCTTCCGGACACAAGATGCCCAAATGTTCCAATTCTTCTAAGAGCTTGTGTTCATAGCGAAAAAGTGATATAATAGGAGACATGAAAAAAGAGTATGAAGCAACAAATTACGAAAGTGATTTGACAGACAAACAATGGGAAGCAATCAAAGAATTCTTTCCATCCGGAAATAAAAGCAAATATCATAAACGATCATTAGTAGAAGCAGTGCTGTATATCGTAAAGACAGGCTGCCAGTGGAGAATGCTACCACATGACTATCCGCCACATGATACGGTATGGAGTTTTTATCGCCGAGCAAGAGAGAACGGCGTATGGGACAAAATGATGAAGCATCTTGTCAAAATAACACGAAAACAAGCAGGAAGGAATGAAGAACCAAGTTACGCACTGATCGATTCACAGAGCGTAAAAACAACGTGTTATGGAGAAGATCATGGATATGACGGGGGAAAAAACGAAGGGAAGAAAACGGCACATTGTAACAGATACGATGGGAAATCTCCTGTGTATTCACGTTCATGCGGCAAATATTCA
>OIZE01000187.1_pt1 | contig 59410 bp, 67 predicted proteins | sample 1588421 | NCBI WGS metagenome assembly OIZE01 (sample SAMN03283251) | human gut metagenome | biome: human-associated habitat; material: feces | host: Homo sapiens | place: USA | collected 2013 | reverse complement strand
GAGCTTTGCGCATTACGGTGTGCTGTTTTTAGATGAACTTCCGGAGTTTTCCAAACCCGTGTTGGAGGTGCTGCGCCAGCCGTTAGAAGAACGGAGAATCCGGATATCGAGAGTACAGGCATCGTATGAATTCCCAGCGGATTTTATGTTTGTGGCGGCGATGAACAAAAGTACAATGAAAAGGATACAAGCATAAATGGAGAAATATCTCCAAATAAGGCTTTTTCATGGTTCGTAGCGTAGAATTATGTCTATTGAACTCCTGAAAACGCCACAAAGAGTAAATAATAGTACTTGCAATTGTACCCCTTTAACGATATAATTTAGCTATCGTTAGTAAGTGTGTTATTGTTAAAACATTTCAAAGCAGAGTAATTCTGCATCAAACGTGCCATTTCTTGCACAAGTATCCATAAAGTAAGAAACTAAAATAAAGGAGGACAAGCCAATTGTTTACCAATAGCGAAAAGAAACTGTTCGGAGGTGGGTACTTTACCATCATCCGAGAAGAAGAGAAATTCATTGAAGTCAAATCAATAAACACAGGTCATTGTTGGATAATTTTCAAAAAGACTTATGACCAAGACAAGCCCGTGGTTCTTTATCATAAGCACGAAAAGACTGATGCTTGGTATCACGAGCATTGGAAAACAAGGACTGTGAAGAGCGCGGTATTTAATATCAAATCGCATGATGATTATGTGCTATCAAATCCAGATTATATTCAGAAGAAAAGAGGCAATTGAATATGGCAATATTTAAGAAAGAACGGAAGATGAAGGTATATGCACAGTCGGGATACCATTACAAGGATACAGCCACCATCATATTGAAAGGCGCATGGCTTGAAACACTAGGATTTGAGCCGGGGACACCGATAAATGTTGAGTGCGATGGGGGCAGACTCGTGATTACCAGAGCAGATGAAGTGATTGTGGAATAATGTGTGATAGGTTATAGCAGAATTTGACATTATAATCTGCTTAACTATAGTAAGATCCTAAGAACACCTTTAAAAGGCTTTATTTTTGCGATTTATTTCAGAATAATAATCACGATGAAATTTGTGTAAACAACAGAAAACCATAACAAACAATAAGAAACGCATTGATAAATACGCACAATTGTGGTATGATGTTTATTGGAAAAATATAGCTTATAGAAAAATTTGGAGGCATGAGAATGGACTCATTAAATGTTGAAAAATGGATTAATATAGATGAAGCCGCAGATTATTTCGGAGTTAAGCCTGGAACTGTCCGTGATTGGATAAGAAAAGGAAATGGAATACCCGCCCATAAAATTGGGAAACAGTGGAAATTTAAGTGTTCTGAACTTGATGCATGGGTAAAAAGTGGAAACAGTGCAATAGAATGATTTAGAGCATATGATGGAGGAATTAAATGGACGCACAGTATTGGCTATACAATGAAAATTGTATGGATGCGATGAAGAAGATGGAGGATGATTCAGTAGATTTAGTCCTAACGGATCCACCATACAATTTGGGCTTATTTATGAAGAATAGAGCAACTAATCTTAAGGCAATGAGAGACAATTTCTTTGGAGCTGCTGGATGGGATGATTTGGAATTTGATGAATGGGAAAATGATATGGATGAAATGTTTGCAGAACTTGCTAGAGTAATTAAAAAAAGGGGTTCTGTTATAATGTTCATGTCAATTATAAAAGTTGAATCAATAATAAAATTAGCAGAGAAGCACGGGTTTTATTATAAAACTACGGGAATTTGGCACAAAAGAAATCCTATGCCAAGAAATATGAATTTACATTTTATTAATTCAACGGAAGCTTGGATATATTTCACATATAAATCACACACGGGTAAATTTAATAATAATGGTAAAGCTATACACGATTTTATAGAAACCTCAGTAACTCCGAGTAGTGAAAAAACGTTCGGCAAACATCCAACGCAAAAACCTATTCAGTTATTAGAACATTTTGTGACAACTTTAACAGATGAAAATGATATGATTTTTGATCCTTTTTCTGGAAGTGGCAGCTCGGGAGTCGCAGCATTATTACATCACAGAAAATTTATAGGATCAGAAATTAATAAGGAGTATTACCAAAATTCTAGGGAAAGGCTTGACAATGTGATTAAAAATGAATGATTTAAAAATGATAGATTTATTTGCCGGTGTTGGAGGACTCTCGTTAGGATTTGAACAAGCCGGATTTAAAGTCTTGATTGCAAACGAATATGATACATCAATAGCAGAAGCATATAAAAAGAATCGAAGTAATGTGAATATGGTTGTTGATGATATAACAAAGTTACCAATACATGAAACCTTTGGAAAATATAAAGGAAAGATAACGTTAGTGGTCGGTGGTCCCCCATGTCAAGGATACTCCCAAAAAGGCCAGAGAAAAACCATAAATGACCCAAGAAATTTCCTTTTTAAATATTTTGTAGAAGTGGTAAAAGAAGTGCAGCCATTATATTTTGTTATGGAAAATGTACCTAACTTACTGACGGCTGAAAAAGGCTTTTTTAAACAGGAACTTGAAAAATTATTTACGGAGTTAGGATATACAATTAATGCTCAAGTGTTGTGTGCAGCAGATTATGGTGTGCCACAAAATCGACAAAGAGCATTCATTATCGGTAAACGTGGTGATTCGCAGGTGGAAATGCCTAAAAAGAAAGAAAATAGAACTACTATTTGGGACGCTATAAGTGATTTGTCTTATTTGGCGTCTGGAGAGGGAACTGAAATATCAGATTATATTAAAGAGCCGGAATCAGATTATCAAAAAATCATGCGGAATGGTAGTGATAAAGTATATAACCATATTGCTACTAATCACTCAAAGATTGCACTTGAAAGGTTGGCAATGATTCCTCCTAAGGGAGGAAAAGATTATTTACCGCCTGAACATATTACAAAATCCATTTATAGTGGGACTTGGGAGAGAATGGATGCAGATGATATTTCAGTAACGATTACAACCCGTTTTGATACTCCTTCATCTGGAAAGTTTACACATCCATATTTGGATAGAGCTATCACTGTAAGGGAAGCAGCTAGAATACAGTCATTTCCTGATACGTTCCATTTCTATGGAACCAAAACATCACAAATGAAGCAAGTCGGAAATGCAGTTCCACCAATGCTTGCAAAAGCGGTTGCAGATGCAATTCTTAAAGATATGAGCAAACAGATAGAAAAATAAAAAATTATTGGTAGCATGGCAAGGGACTCCTTGCCGTGTGCTGATATAGAAAGGACAAGAATATGCCAACATATGTAGTTTATGATGCAAAGATTAACACAGGTACTAAATATTTAACGGAGGAGGTTGCTTATTTCCTTGGTGGAATATATGCGGCTGATGAAAAAGTTGTAAGTAACGGAAAGATGTATTGGGCGGCTCCTGTAAGATATAACCCTACATATTCTACACAAACAGAGACAGCAGAACACTTTGATTTTGTAAGCAGTATTTCTGCAAAGGTCAATGGCTACACAGTAATGAAGGATAATATAAAGGGAACCTCACTTGATTCTGGGAAAAATAGACTTCCAGGATTTAGTACATTTTTTGAGTCAACAGGTTTGACGGATTTGCTTACAGAGATTCCGACTTTGAAAATAGCTCTTTTTTCTTCATCAAAAGATGTTCAAAAGGCCTTTATTATTGGTGTGATTGATGGACGAGGAACCCCTGATGCAAGTGTGGCTAAGCAGGTAATTAGATATTTATCTTTAGATTGTCCGAATAACGATATAGGAAGTTTTTTGTCTGATGTTATGACAAATTATGGTTTAGATGTAAATTACAATACCGCTCGTGATCGCTTGGAAGGTGGAAATCCAAGAAAACCACAGTTAAGGATTAGAAATGTTGAGTATTATATGGAACATCTGGGCTATATATCTCCAGCAAAGGTTCGTAAACTGAAAGAGATTTATGATGCAAAGTATGGCCATTCAACTATTATAAGTGGCAGTACATTTTTAACTGGATTAAAATATTTGAAAGGATGATAAAAAACATGGCAGAGAATATTATTTTTTATGGACCGCCAGGAACTGGAAAGACATATCTGTTACAGTCTATTATGAATGATTATATTGATTACAATATTGCTGATGCACAACTTCGTAATGCTTATACAATGGAATCAAAAGATTGGATTTTGATTACAATGGTGCTTCTTCAAAATCAAGGAAAGATGCCTACTAAGGATATTCAGACAAAAGTTGATAGCTTGGGATTAGGTGTAACCATTAATGTGGCAGCCGTTTTGGATAAGCATAATATTGAACAACCACCTATTCCTGGGGTTACAAGAAAGCAACCAAGAATATTTTTTACAACAAATCCCGGCGAGTGGTATGTGGATTTAATTAGGGTACAACAAGCGAGAACCGATTTCTTTAAGAAATTTTTGAGTAGTGCTGGAGTTACAAAAAGATATGATTTTGTTACATTCCATCAATCATACTCTTATGAAAACTTTATAGAAGGAATTAGACCAGAATATATTGCTGCGACAAAGAGTATTGATTATTCACCTAAGGATGGAGTTTTTAAGTCTTTGTGTGATAAGGCTGCTAGACACAAGGAAAAGCCTTATGCGATTTTTATTGATGAGATAAATCGAGGAAATATATCAGAGATCTTTGGCGAACTAATAAGTTTAATTGAAATTGATAAAAGAGAAGGAGAGACGGGAGCCTTGTCGGTGGTCCTTCCGTATTCAAAGACGACTTTCTCTGTACCTTCGAATATCAATGTTTATGGGACAATGAACACTGCAGACCGTTCTATCGACCAGATTGACATTGCATTGAGAAGACGATTTAAATTTAGACCGATGTTACCAAATGCAAAGGTTATAGAAGAGGAATTAAATTTACAAGGAATTGATGCTCATAATATTGATGATATTGATTTGATAAAATTGTTTAATACATTGAATGCAAGAATTGAAATTTTATTAGATTCTCAACATTTACTCGGTCATGCATTGTTTATTGGATGTAAGTCGCTAAATGATATAGCAAATGTGATTAGAAATTCAGTAGTGCCTCTTCTAGAAGAATATTTCTATGACGATGTCCAGAAAATACAGATGGTTTTTAATGATCTAGATGATAACGGTGACTTACGTGCTACGGCTATATATAAACATACTGATTTAGTAGCAGATGATTTTTTCTCCTATACAGGTGATTATATGATTGATGATAAGAAACATTATTCTGTATCAGAGAATATCACAAAAGACTCATTAGAGCAGATTTATTTATGATGGATACGATTATTATAAAAGAATACGACCAACTTCAAATAAGAGATAAAAGAGATGCTGTACATAATGTGATTTCAAAAGAAGATGCTTTGGCACTTCAGTCAGTAATTATGAATAATGAGCCAGTGTTTAAGTGGGGGTATAAGAAATTAGTTGCGCAGCATTGGGTGGGAACCATCTCTTTAAAAAAACTTAATATAGAAATATTGCCGAAACTATATGGCTGTGTATCTACTGATGAATTAAGGATGGTATTGATGAGAATGATAACAGTTTCGCATCAGAATCCGTCCGTTCGTGAAATGCCGGGTATGGTACAAATGCAGAAAAATTCTTTGATAGAAATGCTTATAGATACTTTTTTAAATTCATTGGAAAAGTATGTAAAAGAAGGATTGCAACATTCGTATAGAAAGATAGACCAGAATATTAATCGAGTAAAGGGTAGAATTTTATTTGGTAAACAGTTTTCTAGGAATGTATTGGATCCAACAAAATTTTGGTGTCGATTTTCAATGTTTACGGCAGATAATGAGATTAATAGATTTATGAAGTTATGTCTACAACAGATGTATAAGGTTAGTAATGATAATCAGAATAAAAGACGCATCAAATATTTAATGCCTGTCTTTGATGATATAGCCACTGTCACAAAGGAAAAAGCTCTTTCAAAGCCTATAGTTTTTAATTCTACAAACCATAGGGCAGAGGAAGCCTATAGGTATGGAGTCCTATTTCTGAATAATATTTTCAGCACATTGAGTGCAGGAAACACCTCAATAAGTATGATGTTGTTTAATATGAACGATTTATATGAGTTATTTATATATCGAGTGTCAAAGATGGTTTTTGGTTATAATGCCATTTATCAAATGCGAGGAAATTATCTCTTGGAGAGAGATTCTGATGCCAAAAAGTATGTTGGATTAAGACCTGATATAACAATAAAAAAATCATCAGGGATGATGGATATTATTGATACAAAGTGGAAAATTCCTAAAAATTTTGCAAAGGAAGCTGACACCTATCAGATGAATGCTTATTCCTCAAGTATTAAGAATGTGGAAAGGATCATATTGCTATACCCTTATGTTTCAAAGAAAAGTATCGTGGATGACTATAGTTTTATTGATTTAAAGGGTAAGAAAAGACCTCTTAAAATTCGTACTATAGATTTAATGCTTGTTTTGGATTGGAAAAAGTTTTTGAAAGAGTTTGAAAAAATTTTGAACTGAGAAGGATAAAAGAGGTGTTGTAATGCATTTTCCAAACGAAAAAATAATTTTTGAAATTCCAATATATTCAATGCCTAAAAAGGAATTTGAGCGTAGATGGAATAAGTGGAAAGATGATTGGTATAAACGTTCGGAACAAATGGGGCATTCAGCAGAAGAAACAGAGGAAGTTGTAAATAGTATTATGGTTGCACAATATCCAAGAAATGTTTGGAAATATAATCAGATAGTTGGTTTTGTTGAAATAGCTATAAACTCAAGAGATATTTCATTTAATGTTCAGAAAACATTGGATAAAAGAATTCAGGCAGTTGGAAAGACAAAACACTATATACAGGATATGATGACAAATGGTAAGCATTTTCTATATCATAATATGACAAATGAAGAAATTGTCACCGAAATTGATGCTTATCTTGATTCTATTGAGCATGAACTTACAAAGCCGTTCTGTTTATGTCGCGATACATATAATAACATAAAAAATCACATTGATTTTAATGGATTATTTATTATGAACAGGTAAGAGATCTTTTGGTTTTTTGTTATTGGATAGAACAAAGGAGGAAGGAAAATGGTAATACCTAGAATACAAGAATTGTATAACCCAATATTAGGCTATTTGTTAGAATGCGGGCAGGCAAATCTTGTTTCTATTCGAAAAGCTATGCAGGAATATTTCTACATATCTGAAGAGGATGCTTATGTAAATGAAAAGCATGAAGGCAAGTATACCTTGTTTGAATGGCGTGTGAATACAGCGTGTAATTATTTATATCATGCGGGTTTATTACTTCATCCTCGAAAAAGTGTTTATGGTATCTCGGAGAATGGAAAAAAGGTAGCGGATAGCAAAAAAGATGTTAATAGAGACTACTTATGGAATATTAAGGATTTCCGGGAATATGCCCGAAAGAGAAGAGGTACATTTCCATCTAGTGATTTCAGTGATAAATATGAAGATTTAGAGAAAATTGGCGTAAAGGAATATGTTGAAATTCAAGACTTAACAATTGAGCAGGTTGTTGAGTTAAAGAAGCAGGATACTCGTTTTGCCAATATGATGGTTGCCGGAATATATATGTTTGAAGACGGCAAAATCAAGGATGTACCGATTGAAGTAGTGCAACATGATATGTCATTGCAGGAATATCGTGCAAATACATTGTCACATAGTTCATCAAGTATTGCATTTACCTGTAGAACTGCTACAGATGGTTCTGGAAAAATGAAAGCCGTTAGGCATAGAGAACCTGTACCCGGGGGTGTTGGGTCAAGACCAAGAAAATGGGACAATCCAGAACCTTTTGTCAAATCATCGATTAATGAGGCTATAAATAGAGCAAGAATCTATAAAGGTATTTCCACCATTAGAGAAGCAATGAATCAGCTGATAAATGTTGATTATCATATAAGTTATGCCGAACTGAGCCGTAGAACAGGAATCAGCGAAGATAAAATACGAAATATGTGTACATCTTCCTCATATAACCCAAAGTTTCTTGATTTAGCTGCTATTTTTATAAAATTAAAAGTCACACCGTTAGTGTGCAAATCTATTTTTAGTTTAGCAGGATATGATGTATCTTTGGCAAAATATGAGAAGCATTATGAAATAATCGAGATAGGGATGTATTTTACTGCTCCAGAAATAAATGATTTATGTCTTAAGGAAGGGATAAATACAATATTTCCGGCAACTATTAAGGATTAATTTGGATGAAAACTATTCTTATGATTGATGAAAAATTACAGAAGGTTGCCAATAGAACGGCAAAATTAATAGGTGATTTTTTGAAATTGACTGAACCAGAAAAATGTGAAGTCAGACTGGTTGAAGAAAATAAAGTTGAGAGTTCGGTTCAATTATCAGAGGATAAGGATCATCCGCTTATCATATGTCGTGTATCAGATGAACCATTAGCAATGTTTGCTGTAATTGGTCATGAGTTGCAACATATACATCAGATGTTATATATAAAAGAATATTTTCAGAATTATTCGCTTGAAGAAATGTGTGATATGAATGCATTCAATTTCCAGCCGGCAGAAATAGATGCAAATGCATTCACAATCTTTTTGTGTGAGACTATATTTAATGTAGGCTATCTGTTGAAAAATTTTCACCCAAAATCATGCAGAAAATAGAAAAGAGAACAATCGAATTATTTCATGAATATTATACTGATAGCGAATTTGATTATTTAAAGAGAAGATTACAGAATAATCCTATTTTTGAGATATACAGGAATAGTGAAAAAGATATCAATATAAAATATATTCCGCGATAAAACGCGGGAATATCAGAGTGTAGTAAAAACGAAAGTCCAGAATCCATCGGGGTTCTGGGCTTTTTTTGTGTGTAAAAATCCCGTGATAACCTTTGGGTGTTTGTAAGAAACTATGGATTTAAAATTAAAACATAGATTTCCTTCTTCATTTCATTAATCGCAGAAACAAAATGGAGAATGAAATAAGGAAGAGAAATTCAGATTTTGGGGCTTGAGATGGTTTCACAGAGGCTGTGATGCCATCTGAACGTCCAAAAGGATAGTTCAAAAAATATATTTAAGCCAAATGGCGGCCGACATTGGGCGAGGATAAATAGAGTTTAGATTTACCGATAAAGGGTACTTCTAAAATTCTATGGTGTCTCGTCTCGTTGTCGTGCCATCAGATGGATTGTCCTCGCTCAGTGCGAACGCTACAAGGCGGAAAAGAGGACAATCATGGTAAAAAAGAATAATGAATGTAAGGTAACTGTTGATGGAGCTGCAAGATATGATTTTCCATATTTTGTGCCAATTGAGGATGGTGACGAGATTACTGTTAAGCATTACAAGGAACACGATGTTCCAGTTGCTAACATTGCATTGCCAGGCAGAAAAAAACGCTATTATGCGATTTTTGGTGCAGCATCAAAAGAAGAAGCAGATCTTATGAACCGAACCTTCAACAACTGGGCAAGGAAGGACGAGCGTGACAGAGACGCACAGATTAAATTAGAAACATCTTATGATGCTCTCCTTGAAACAGGATATGATCCAGATGACGGTAATGACATCTCAGAACTTGTGGCATATAAGATTATTATTGATGCTTTACATGATGCGTTAAATGAACTTACAGATGAGAAGATGCGTTTGGTAAAAATGGTAACAAACAAGGAATCACAGCAGTCTGTAGCAGACGAGATTGGAGTTTCCAGAAGAACGCTCAGAGGTCGTAAGGATGATGTGATGTCAGAACTTGCTAAGAAACTGGACAACCATAGATAATATAAAACGCCCCGATGGTAGCACGAGCCATCGGGGTCATTTTGGGCAAATTTGACGGTTATTTTTTCTATTAGTCTTTTTTATAAAATGCTGTTTCATATCCATCGGCACGAAGGAGCAGTCCGTCAATCCACTTTGGGGTTCTGCCCATCTGATCACAGATGGCGTTAAGGTCGGCATCCATAGGTGTTTCAATGATCAGTTCATCATGTACATGTCCTACGATAAAGCAGTGGGAGAGAGTACGCATGGCATAGCAGAGGATATCCCGGCTGATGGCCTGCACAATATTTTCTACAAATTTTGGACCATAGGATTCGATGCGTTCCCATTTCTTGTTTGTACCGATACCCTCGTATGTGACAGATTCACCACCGAATTTGTTTTCACCAATCTTTGGCTTAACATAGCAAAGACGTCTACTGGATGGAAGGACGATAAATAACATACCACTCTGATATACAAATCTGATGCCGTGTGTTTCGGTGGCAGTACGCTGCTTGATGGCTGTTTTGACACAACGGTCAACATCCCACCAGAACTGCACGATATTCGGATTTGAGGCTCTCCATGAGTCAACAAGTGGCTGTAATTCATCTTCGGACAGTCCCATATCTAATGCACCCATAGCAGTTAAAGCACCGACTGAACCTCCATATCCGAGGGCAAGTTCTGCAATCTTACCTTTCTGGCGGAGGTGACCATTAATGCCATGCTTTTCAACAGGGACATGGAACATAGCCGAAGCAGAGGCACAGTAGATGTCACCGTTTTCTTTAAACACCTTCATACGCCAGTTTTCCTTTGCCAGAAAAGCAATAACACGGGCTTCAATTGCAGAGAAGTCAGATACACAGAACTTATATCCCTGCTTTGGAATAAAAGCAGTACGGATAAGTTGTGAGAGTGCATCCGGCACATCATCGTAGAGCATATTCATAAGTTCATAATCACCGGATTTTACAATGTCTCGTGCATCATCCAAATCGGTCATGTGGTTTTGTGGCAGGTTCTGTAACTGAATAATGCGCCCTGCCCATCTGCCAGATCTGTTTGCACCATAAAACTGGAACATACCTCTGGCACGGCCATCGGCACACATAGAGTTCTGCATAGCCTGATACTTCTTCACAGATGATTTCGCAAGCTGCTGACGGAGTTTCAGGACATCTGCTACATTAGATGGCACAGTCTTAAGTAGTTCAAGGACAGCTTTTTTATCGAGGGAGTCTGTTTCTACACCTTTGGACATAAGCCAGTCTTTCATCTGGGTTACAGAGTTTGGATTTTCAAGTTCTGTCTTATCCTTTAATGTCCCTATAAGTCTTGCTTTACTAAAGGCATCAAATTTTATTGCATTTGTTACAACATCCATATCAAGCAGGATGCCACGGTCATTGATTTTCTGGTCTATATGGTATTCATCCCATATGCTGTCCGGCACAGGAAAACGGGAGAGCTTCTGCTGAATGGACATCTCGACCTCAACATCCCTTTTATTATATTTTTTGAACAGTTCCCATTTGTCTGGAGCATCGGATGGCATATTTCTTGTTCTGCCACCATTGACCTTAGTAGGCTTACATGGAACACAGAAGTAACGGATGAGGTCTTTGCCTTCTTTAAGTTTCTGTTCTTCAAGTCCAAGCACGGCACCAACACCTTCAAGTGAAAGTGGAAGTCCCATATAAGCAGACCAGATCATGCTGCATCTCCACGAGGACGGGTTGAGGTAATTTCCAACGGAATCTTCTGGGATACTGTAACTCTTGAAGTATTCTGGATGGTTGCGTTTAAGCCAGTAGGAGAGAAAGATTCGCTCGAATGATGCATTGAATGCCCATTTTATTACGGAATCGTCTGTGAGTGCTTTCAGTATATAATTTGGAATCTCTTCTCCGTTTGTTACATCAATTACAATGACAGGTTCATCATTGACGGAATATCCAAACAGAAGAATCTCAGCATCTGGGGATTCGGCATATGGGTATATACCATATTTGATTGGTACACTGGAGTAAGTCTCCAAATCAATGGATATTTTTTGGATCACTTCTGGAATTTGCATATATTGTCTCCTTTATTATAAAAATGGGGTAGCAGAGGAAATATCCTCCGCCACCCAGATTGTTATGTTATTTTCTCTTGTGATTCTTCAGTCCCGGACAAAGCCAATGGATAAATTTAATACCTAAGCCGATAATCCATTTCCAGGTTGCAGCTAATGCAAATACACAGAGTATAAGTACAATGGCTGCTAATGTAAATTCTATTGCATTGTTGATGAATGCGTTTACCATTTCCATTGTCATAGATTGTCACCTGTCCCTTTCTTGTCATCTCTTATTTTCTGTTCCTTCTTGATTTTGTGCTTTTCCTTATGGATTTTAATCCCATCCGTGATTATGATCATCAGACCGCCAAGCAGCCATCCAAGATTCATTCCAAAGCACATAGTTAACATTAAATGTTCAATATTTGTCATGGTTTTACCTCATTTCAAAAAAGTGACTGGTAGCAGTTTTTCCACTACCAGTCAGGTTGATAGTTACTGATTAAGCAAGGAAATCGTCATCCTCATCGGTTGCAAAGTCAGACTCAGCGCTTGCCTTACCTCCGAGAGGTTCGCCATCCCTCAGCTTCTGCAAGTTATTCAATCCGCAGGCAATACCACGATTGCCATTCACATTGAATGCATAGAAGTTGATGGATGCTCTGCCATAGATGCCGGAATACATCTCGGAACGTTCGATGATAGGCTGTCTATCTGCATCTACGATACCAGGAGCAGAAGCGGAGTTTGCGTTAACAAAATAGCTGTTAGCGTATGCTTCATCATCAGGTCTTTCGATGTCACCATCACGAAGGGGATTCTTGATTGTTGTAAGAGCCGGAACTGACTTGCCATTGCCCTTAAGCTTTGACTGACCTTCCTCGTATGCGGCCTGAATTGCAGCCTTAATCTTGTCAACAGTAATTGTGTCATTCTTCGGAATGATGAGTGAAACCGAATACTTAGGTTTACCACCATCAATTGCCTTTGGTTCCCACGCATTGAGGTATGAGAATCTTGTGTTTGGACCTGTAATTACCTTTGTAGGTACTGCAGAAATACTGTATTTAGTTGTGTTGTTTGCCATAATTTTGTCCTCCTAATTATCTTTAAAATCATCATTTGCTGTGTTAAGTGCCTGTCGTTTGTCTGATTCAGGCACAAGTGTTGGTTTTCCCTGTGGTTTTTCAATTAAGCCACCAAGGAGTTCATTGAACTTCGTCTTACCCAGAAGAGAAGTCATTTCTGTGATTCCGAGAAGTTTTTTCTCATAAGGGTCGTATCCGGCATTTACTACTGCCGATGCAACGGCATCTGCATCTGTGTATCTGCGGTTGGATTTACCCTCAACTACTTTGAATCCATCATAGTGAGTGCCGCTTAATGCCTGCTGAAGTGCGTATTTCTTAATGTCGTTTCCCCAAGTAACGAGGTCATCGACCTTCGGAAGGATAGCTGCAATCTCAGTATCCTCAAGTGAGGCAGGTATCGCAAAATCATATTGTGCAAGTTCCAAGTTGTAATCAGCACGTTTCCGACAGGTTGCCTTAACCTTACAGAAGGTGCAGTGGTCACCGGCTTTGAATTCGCCTTTTCCTTCGTATGCTAACTTTGCAGTTGGTGCAAGAACTGTATCCGCCCAAGTGAGAAGATTTGCTTTTGTCATGGTACAGGTGGAAACATTATCTCTTCGCGGCTGAAAGATTGTCATCTTTACAGTCTTGATGTCATAAATACCATCGTAGATATCGATAGCACCCAAGGCATAACACATCATCTGAGGATTGTGTTCTGCATCAACCAGAACTCCAAGTCCGTATTTAAAGTCAATGATATGAAGTACCTCATCTGCCACGATAAGACAGTCACCTGTTCCAAAGCCATCCGGCACCCAGTTGGAGAAGTCCAGTCTCTGTTCTACGAGTATGAGAGGATCTGCACATAATGTTTTTGCTTCTTCGTACTGTTCCATGACGAAGTTCCTGTATTCCTCGGTGCAGTTTTCCATCTCGGTATCATAGAATTCGAGGTTTGCTGTTGGATCATTTCCGGCATTTCCAAGTGCAGCCAGCACCTTGTACTCGCAAAGCTCATGTGCATCTGTTCCCTGCTGCGCATAAGGACTTGCTCGTTCCTGAATGTCGGCACATAACCTTGCTGATGGTGGACAGTTGAGCCACTGCTTACTGGACGAAGCAGAGAGCAGTGCGTGTTTAGGCATTACTAATCACCTCCAGAGCAGCTACAACGTCTGCGTACTTATCAGCAGGAATACCGGAGAGTGTACCATCAGATGAGTATTTTGCGACGAGGCCTTTAACATTCGCTTTATACTTGCCCGCCTCGGCCTTTGACATCTGAGCCAGTTTTGATCTAATCTCTTCTTTGGTATAAGCGACAGGTTCTGTGTTTCCTTCGGTTGCACTTTCTTCTACAGGAGAAGGTTCTGCTGCTTTGGCAGGTTTTTCCTTTTTACCTGTAGGCTTAGGCTGTTCTGCATCTTCAGCAGAAGAGTAGATTTCACTGAGTCTAGTGAAACTGTCTGCGATTGTCTTAAACAATTCCGCCATTTCTTTGTTCTTCATTGGCTGTTTCCTCCTTTGCCATATGTTTGCCTGTGATTTTCTTTGCAAGCTGTCGGGTAATGACACTGAGAGCAATCAGCACGTCTGCAATTTCTGCATCAATGTTGTTGGCTGTAGTGTTTTTTGTTTCTGTAACATTTCCCATCGTTTGCACCACCTTTCTGAAAGACTTTTTGTCCTTTCACTATCCCTTGGACATGAAATTTAACTTTTGGCGGGAACTTTTTTCATTTTTATGAATTTATGTAAGTTCCTCTGTCCTTCACTATCCCTTGGACATGAAATTTAACTTTTGGCGGGAACTTTTTTCAATTTTTATGAATTTGTGTAAGTTCCTTCGTCCTTCACTATCCCTTGGACACGGAATTCATATTTGGGCGGGAGAAAAATTTAAAAATTTGCATCGTTGTTTTTTACATATAAAAGGAAGAATCTCATGCCGGACAAAATTTAAAAAAATTCCCGCCATTTTATGGTTTTCATGTCCAAGGGATAGTGGAGGGATAGATATATTCCTACTATTTAACGAAAGGAGACGGTTCTTATGGGAGTAGGTTACAGAAACCCGGAAGGCTATGCAGATCCTGTGCCATACCATGTGATATCCAATATGGATAAGAATCAGAAGCGTTATATGCAAATGGTGTATATATGTTCAGCTTATAGCGGGGATGTGGAAGGTAATACAGAGAAAGCCAGACGTTACAGCAGATTTGCAGTAGATCAGGGAGCAATACCAATTGCACCACATTTGTTACTTCCTCAGTTTATGAAGGAAAAGTCAGAGCGTGAACTTGCAATGTTCATGGATATTGCGATTCTTTCTAAATGTAAGGAATTGTGGGTATTTGGAAAGCCGACAGCCGGGATGTCAAACGAGATAGCTTATGCCGAGCGTAAGCAGATGACAATTAGATATTTCAATGAAGAATGCAAGGAGGATGATTAAATGCAGGTGACATTATGTTGTGCGACTTGTGTCGGGAAAGCTGCTAACTGTATTTATCCCAATAAGGTAGTCGTGGAAAATGCAGCGGATATGGAATCAGCGGTAGCAGTCGACCACGTGTGTGCCACATACACAGGTAATCGCAGAGGCAACAGTAACTTTATGGAATCAGATGTAATTCCAATGGATATTGATAATGACCATAGTGATAATCCGGTAGATTGGATTACAGAAGACAAGATGAAAGAACTCTTCGGAGATGTGGATTATATCTTGGTGCCAAGCAGACATCATATGCTTGCAAAGGATGGCAAGTCAGAGCGTCCAAGATTTCATGCATATTTCCCTATTGAGAAATGCACGGATCCCTCACAGTACACTGCAATGAAAACAGCAATCCAGAAAGCCTATCCGTTCTTTGATGATAATGCTCTCGATGCCGCCAGATTTTTATTCGGTGCAACAACAGGAGAGGTTATCTGGCATGAAGGATGGATGAACATTATGGAAGTGGTGGCAGATACAAAGTCAGAAACCGATGATGGAGATTTCGATGATGGGTTTGCTGGTGGTCCTATTACAGAGGGTAGCCGCAATAACACTTTGTCTCGTTTTGCAGGAAGGGTTCTTAAGAAGTATGGTGAGTGTGATAAAGCGCATGAAGTGTTTCTGGAACAGGCAGCAAAGTGTAATCCGCCTCTTGATGAGTCTGAGTTGAACACTATTTGGTTTTCGGCACTGAAGTTTTTCAGAAATAAGGTATCTAAAGATAGAGGATATATTCCACCAGATCAGTTTAATGATGATTTCGGTGCTGAAGCAGGTTCCTTCAAACCGGAGGATTACTCCGATGTAGGACAGGCAAAAGTGCTGTCTCGTGAGTATGGAGATGAACTGAAGTTTACAGCTGCAACAGACTTTATTCGTTTTGACGGAGAAGTGTGGGTGGAGGATAAGCAGATGGCCGTTGGAGCCTGTGTGGAATTCCTTGATTTACAGTTACAGGATGCAAACGACTATATGGATGTAGCCAGAAAAGCACTTGTGGATGCCGGGTATGATGAATCGGTTGTAAAACAGGGATCAAAGGCGATTGCAAAGGATATTCAGCCGGAGCATTTGAGCCTTTACTACATGCTTGTTGGAGCAGAAAAGTACCTTGGCTTTACGATGAAACGCAGGGATTACAAGTATATTACTTCGGCACTGAATGTGGCAAAGTCCATGCTTGGCATTAAGGTATCAGACCTTGATAAGAATCCGAATCTGCTGAACACACCATATGCGACTTACAATCTGGAACTCGGTATGGCAGGAGAGCAGCCACATGATTCGTTGGACCTTATTACCAAAATCACAGAATGCTCACCTGGAGATGAAGGAATGGATATCTGGCTTGAGGCACTTGATACATTCTTCTGTGGTGACACGGAACTTATCGAATATGTACAGAAGGTCATCGGACTGGCAGCTATCGGTAAGGTGTATGAGGAATTCATCATTATAGCTTACGGTGATGGCGCTAATGGCAAGAGTACATTCTGGAACACGGTAGCAAGAGTCCTTGGAACTTATGCGGGTAAGATTTCATCGGATATTCTCACTATGGGTAATAAGGTAAATGCCCAGCCGGAGATGGCAGAACTTAAAGGCAAGAGACTCATCATTGCATCCGAGATGCAGGAAGGTGTGCGCCTTAATACAGCTATGGTAAAGCAGCTTTGTTCTACCGATGAAATACAGGCTTGCAAGAAATACAAGGACCCGTTCCATTTTATTCCTTCCCATCAGGTGGTGCTTTATACAAACCATCTGCCGAAGGTCGGTGCGAACGATGATGGTATCTGGAGGCGATTAAAAGTTATTCCGTTCAATGCAAAGATTAAGGGTAACTCAGACATCAAGAATTATGCTGATTACCTTTACGAAAAAGCCGCCCCTGCCATCATGAAATGGATTATAGAAGGAGCGGAGCTGGTAAGTAAAGCTGGTCATAAGGTATCGGACCCTAAATGTGTAGAAGATGCTGTAGCAGCTTATCGTGATGATAATGACTGGCTTGGACATTTTCTTGCCGATTGCTGTGAACTTGGTTCTGATTTGGAAGAAAAGTCCGGGGAGTTCTATCAGCAGTATCGTGCCTACTGCATTCAGGGTGGTGAGTATATCCGTAGTACGACTGACTTTTATGCAGCCATTGAGCAGGCAGGATTTTTCAGACACAAAACGAGTAAGGGAAGTTTCGTGCAGGGCGTGAAACTCAAATCCGGAAGTGATTTCATTTAGTGTCTTGCAAGTGACGGTCAGTGACAGTCGTTTGTAAGTGGTGATGGTCAAATACAAACTTTTATGAGTTCTACTCATAATTTATAAATCCCTTATTTTAAGCCATTTGTGATAGTCATTATACTCTCTACCAAAAGTATCCTATATAGAAAAATATTATAAAAAAACGTATATAGAGAGGTTTAGGTAGAGAGTATCCTGACCGTCATAGTTACAAATTTTGATGGGAGGTTCGTGGATGAGAGAAAAGACCATTGAACAGAAATTAGTCAGCGAAGTAAAAAAGCGTGGCGGCATCTGTCCTAAGTGGGTCTGCCCATCCTTTGATGGGATGCCTGACCGATTGGTATTTTTACCGGGCAGACATTTCGGGATGGTGGAGGTGAAAGCACCAGGCGAGAAACCGAGACCCTTGCAGTTGTCTAGACACAGATTATTACAGAGATTAGGCTTTAAGGTGTATGTCCTTGATGCCTTGGAAGATATAGGAGGTATCCTTGATGAGATTCAAACCACATAATTATCAGCAGTATGCAATCAACTTTATAACCCATAATCCCATAACGGCAGTATTACTTGATATGGGAATGGGAAAGACAGCCATAACGCTTATGGCGATCGACTATCTGATGTATGAGTATTTCGAGATTGTGAAGGTACTTGTTATCTGTCCTCTGCGTGTTACACGAACATGGAGGGATGAGGTAAACAAGTGGGAACAGCTGTCCGGCTACAGGCTTTCCATTGTGACGGGGTCTGTTGCTCAAAGGAAGAAAGCACTGTCAGCAGATGCAGACATTTATATCATCAACCGTGAAAATGTACCGTGGCTTGTAGAAAAAAGTGGTGTTCCCTTCGACTTTGATATGGTTGTGATTGATGAATTATCATCCTTCAAAAACCATCAGACAGCAAGGCATAAGGCACTTATGAAGGTTCGGCCATTCATAAAAAGAATTGTGGGACTTACTGGAACACCTGCAAGCCAAGGACTTATGGATCTGTTTGCAGAATTCAAGGTGCTTGACATGGGGCAGCGTTTGGGACGTTTTATCGGACAGTACAGGCTCAATTACTTCAGACCGGATAAGGTCAACGGCAATATCGTGTATTCCTATAAACTTCTGCCGGGAGCAGAGGAGAAGATCTATGAGAAGATACAGGACATCACGATTTCCATGAAAGCAGTAGATTTCCTTGATATGCCAGAACTTATCAATACGGAATACCCTGTGTATCTGGATGAGAGAGAACAGAAAAAGTATGAAGGACTTAAGAAAGATTTGATTCTTTCTACTTCAGAACATGAGGTGACTGCTGCCAATGCAGCGTCCCTTGTGAATAAGCTGTCACAGATGGCAAACGGAGCAGTTTATACAGATGATGAGGATATCATCACATTTCATGATAAAAAGCTAGATGCCTTAGAGGATATCATAGAATCAGCCAATGGAAAACCACTCCTTGTGGCATATTGGTTCAAACACGATTATACAAGAATCGTGGAGCGGCTTAACAAAATCGGAGTGGAATATATGAAGATAGATTCCGATTTGAGCATCACCAAATGGAATAACAGAGAGATACCTGTTGCATTGATCCACCCTGCATCAGCCGGACATGGACTTAACCTTCAGCAGGGTGGAAACACGATGGTGTGGTTTGGAATCACATGGTCGCTTGAATTATATCAGCAGTGTGTCTGTCGATTGTACCGACAGGGACAGACGGAAGGAACCGTCACCATAATCCATCTTATAACACAGGGAACTGTGGATGAGAAAATTATGAAAGCATTGTCTGAAAAGGATAACACGCAGGCTGCTTTAATCGAAGCTGTTAAAGCAGAAATATAGAAAATCATAGTCAATCAGAAGTCAATCCGAGGGAATAAGAAATTTATTTCGGAGGTAAAAGCCTATGAGTGCAGGAAACATAAGTCCGTATGAGGCATTAGGAAATGCTGTGGTTCTACAGGCGGTTAAAGATTACAGGGATGCAGTACATAAGCTGTCTCGTGGAAAAAAGAACACGGTTGCAGAATCTATGAAGCAGGAGTGTGAGTGGTTCTTTAAATCCCAGTATTTTAATTTGTTCACGCAGCTTGATGGGAAAGCACTCCTGTCACAGCTTGAGAAGGAGGTGTCCGAATGACGGTAAAAGAATATTTGGGACAAGGATACAGACTGGAACAGAGAATTCATCTTTCGCAGTTGGAATTGGAACAGCTTAGAGAATTAGCAAAAACAGTATCGGCAGTTGGTTTCGAAGAACACTTTAATGCAACAAGAAATACATCCGCCCCATTTGAAAATACGCTTATGAAGATTATGGAGATGGAAGAACAGGAACGAATGATGATTGAAGAATTATTACAGTTCAAGAAGGAACTGAAAACGATAATCAGTGGCATTGAAAACAAGGATGAAAGACTTGTTATGTATTATCGATACTGCAGTAATATGCGTTGGACTGACATCGCAGACAGACTTGGATGGGATGCGAGGACAATTAAGAGATGGCATAATAAAGCTATTGCAAAGATCAGCATTCCAGATAATCCAACAATCATCGATGAAAATCTGAAAAATAATTAAATTGGTATCTGTTGTCCACTGTTGTCCAGTTTGTATTATGATATGATTAAGATGTCAAAAAAGAAGATGGCAGTTTGAAGCAAGCCTTCATGGTGAGATTACACCGTGAGGGCTTTTCTTATGCCATAAGTTAGGAGGTGCAGTGATGCCGAGGAAAGCAAAGCATCCGTGCCATCATCCCGGCTGTCCAAAGCTGACAGAGGGAAGGTTCTGTGAGGAACACCAGAAGGAAGAGAACAAGCGTTACGAGAAGTACGGTCGTGATCCTGCAACAAGGAAACGATACGGACGTGCGTGGAAACGCATCCGTGACAGTTATGTTAAGACACACCCCTTCTGTGAGCTGTGCTACGAGAAGGGAGTGCTTGTCCCGGTTGAAGAGGTACACCACAAGGTTCCTTTGTCGGAAGGTGGAACTCATGACAGGAGCAACCTCATCTCTTTGTGCAAGTCGTGTCACACAAGGATACACGCAGAGAGAGGTGACAGATGGCATGGAAGAAAGAGTGATTCATACGAATGATGGTCATGCCAGTCATATAAAAATATTTTATTATTTTTTCCTGTGACGGTCATGACAGTCATTTCCAAAAGGGTAGGGGGAGTGCAAATCCCTGTGGGCAGAGCCACCGGGCAACGGTGCCACCCCTTCGTGTGTACTTTTTGCGTTTTTGAACGGGGTATTAAGCACTCAATCGTTAAAATTTTATAGGAGTTGATGATATGGCAAGAGACGGAACTGCCCGTGGCTCAAATATCAAGGTCAATGCCGGAAGAAAATCCAAGGCATTAGCTGAGAAGATGGCAGCAGGCAATCCTGGTGGAAGAAAGCTGAAGATCATTGACTTGCCGGACGGAGCAGAACTTGAAGGGGAAGATATCCCAGAGCCAAGTTCTTACATTAAGTCCAAGCAGAAAGCTGTGGGAGAGTTCGATGCAGAACATATTTACAGATACATCTATCTGTACTTGAAAGATAAAGGCTGCGACAAACTGGTAAGCAAGCATCTGGTGGAGCAGTACGCAATGAGCGTGTCCCGACTGATGCAGTGTGAAGAGGCAATCTCAGAATACGGATTCCTTTCCAAGCATCCGACCACAGGAGCTGCCTGTGCAAGTCCATTTGTCGCTATGGCTCAGAACTACCAGAAACAGGTAAACACAATATGGTATCAGATTTTCCAAGTGGTAAGGGAGAACTGCTCAAAGGATTATAACCCGGATGAGTCCGACCCGATGGAACTTCTGCTACGGAGTAGAGGATAGGAGAAACACATGATTGAAAAAGTAAATCCGATGCACCCAGATAAGGTTGCAGACCGAATTGCAGGTGCAATCGTTGATATGGCTTATGCATCTGAGGAGAATCCAAAGATTGCTGTTGAGATTCTGATTGGACATGGCGTGTGTCATGCGATTATTGAAACATCAGCAGATATAGATGAAAAGGATATCGCAGATGCTGTTTTAAGGATTGCCGGAAACATCCAGACGGATATTGTTATTGTTCCACAGGACATTCACTTATCTGAGAATCAGAAAGGAAATGTGAGATGTGGGGATAACGGCATCTTTAAGGGAATGCCACTTACCAGAGAGCAGAAAGAACTTTCACAGATTGCAAGGGACATTTACAGGAAATATCCCACAGACGGAAAGTACATCCTTGATGGGGTAAGGCTCATCATCTGCCAGAGCAATGCAGACAAAGAGGAACTGGAGAATCATTACCCAGGGGCAGAGGTCAATCCGCTTGGTGCCTGGGTAGGTGGCACAGATGTAGATACAGGGGCAACCAACAGAAAACTTGGTTCTGATATGGCTGATTCTGTTACAGGCGGAGGACTGCATGGTAAGGACTTATCCAAGGCAGATGTATCCGTAAATATCTATGCTTTCCTTAAGGCACAGGAAACAGGAATGCCAGTTACACTCTGTTGTGCAATCGGTGATGAGATGGTGGATGGAAAGCCTTATGCAGAAATCGTGCAGATGGCAAAAGAGTACATCCAGTCAGTTGGCGGATTTGAGAAATTTGCAGAATGGGGGTTATTCTAATGGCAAAGCATACTACAGAAATGAAAATGGTACAGACTTCCAAACTGATACCATATGTAAATAATGCCCGTACCCATTCGCAGGAGCAGGTCAATAAGCTGCGAGGTTCCCTTCGTGAGTTTGGTTTTATCAATCCTGTTATTATCGATGCAGACTATAATGTCATTGCCGGACACGGAAGGCTTATGGCTGCAAAGGAAGAAGGCATTGAGGAAGTTCCATGTGTATTCGTTGATTATCTGACGGAGGCGCAGAAGAAAGCATATATCCTTGCTGACAACCGATATGCACAGGATGCCGGATGGGACGAGGAGATGTTAAAGGTTGAGATTGAAGCCTTGGAGGGAATGGACTTTGATGTGTCATTCACAGGCTTTGATGAACAGGAGATTGCAGACCTTTTTGCAGGAGATGCTGATGATGCAAAAGAAGATGATTTCGATGTTGAGGAAGAATTGCAGAAACCGTGCTTTTCTAAGACAGGAGATATCTGGCATATTGGAAAACACAAAGTCATCTGTGGTGATTCCACACAGGAAGATACCTATACACAGCTTTTTGAAGATAAGAAGTGCAATCTTGTCTGCACGGATCCACCTTACTTTGTGGCACTTGAGAATGCATCCGGCAAGATTGCAAACGATGACCTCAACGATAAGGACGGATATGAATTTCTTATGAAGGCATTTACCAATTTCCATAATGTTATGGCTATTGATGCATCCATCTATGTATTTTATGCGACCATGAAGGCTCGTGTATTTTATGATGCATATGAAGATGCAGGCTTTAAGGTCGGTGCAGGACTTATATGGAAAAAGCCAAGGGCTCCGCTTATGAGAACTGACTGGAAGTTCAACATGGAGCCAATCATCTGGGGTTGGAGAAAAGACGGAAAACACAAATGGTATGGTGACCAGAAACAGAAATCCGTATTTGAATTTGATGGTATCAAGAATTCAAAGGAAGATGGATTCGGACATCCGTCCAGTAAGCCGGTTCCACTGATTGCATATCTTATCAAGCAGTGTACACAGGCAAACGGTATTGTCCTTGATGGATTCTTAGGTTCTGCATCCACGCTTATGGCTTGTGAGCAGCTTGACCGTATCTGTTATGGTGTGGAACTTGAACCGAAATTTGTGGATGTGGCCGTAAAGAGATATCTCGAATATAAGAATGGTGACAGCACGGATGTGTATGTCATCCGCAATGGTGAGAAGATCAGTTACGAAGATGCAGTGGCAGGAATGGAGGATGCCGATGGAACAACAGAATAAAATGACACTAACCCTCGGTAGTCTTTTTGATGGTTCCGGGGGTTTTCCATTGGGTGGAGTCATTGCAGGAATCACACCAAAGTGGGCAGCAGAGATTGAGCCGTTTCCCATAAGGGTCACATCAGTCCGTTTTCCCAATATGACACACCTTGGAAATATAAGTGAGGTCAGTGGTTCGGAGATTGAGCCAGTTGACATCATCACATTTGGAAGTCCCTGTCAGGACATGAGCGTGGCAGGGAAAAGAGAAGGCTTGGGCGGTAACCGTTCAAGTCTTTTTTATGAGGCAATCAGAATCATAAAGGAAATGAGGGAGGCTACCAATGGAAAATATCCAAGATACATCGTCTGGGAAAATGTTCCCGGAGCATTCTCGTCAAACAAGGGCGAGGACTTCCGGGCAGTCCTTAATGAAATCTGCAAAGTCAAAGAAGAATGTGTGTCTGTATCTAAACCTGCAAAATGGCAAAACGCAGGACGCATCATGGGAGAAAGCTTCAGTATCGCATGGAGACTCCTCGATGCTCAGTATTGGGGTGTTCCCCAGAGAAGACAACGCATCTACCTTGTCGCAGATTTTGATGGCGGGAGTGCCGGAAAAATATTATTTGAGTCAGAAGGCCTGTCTGGGTATTCTGCGCAGGGCTTCAAGTCGTGGCAAGACGCTGCCAATGGTATTACAGAAAGCGTTGGAGAAGCAAGCTCAGACAGCTTAATGTTTGAAAACCACTCACAGGATACAAGATATCGGGGACCACTTGTTGTGGCTCAGACGGTTTCATCTACATACGGAACAGGTGGAAATAATCAGCCTTTTGTATTGCAGACACCAAAAACTCTGAAAATCAGATGTGGCTGTGAGGGCGGTGGCAATGGTGCGCTGATACAGGATGACCTGTCAGCAACCCTTGGAACAAATAATGATCAGACATTATTCCAACCGAGGGCATTCGGAGTGTGTGCAAAGAACAGCAACTCCATGAAATCAGATAATCCGAACAGCGGATTTTATGAGGCAGAGACCTCAAGAACCCTTGATGCAAATGGAGGGAATCCTACCTGTAACCAAGGTGGTATTGCTGTGATTGAAGGTAATGGCAGCCGACCTTCCCACAAAGGAGATGGATATAAGGAATCGGATATCATGTACACCTTAAATGCAACGGAGCAACACGCAGTAGCCTTCGCAGATGTTCATGCCACACTTTCTGCAAATGATGGTCCCAAGGGTCCATCCAGTCAGATGATGAAGAACCCAGAAGAGAACTTTGTCGGAGAACCATCCTATGGCATTGGCAGACCTGCAATGAATCAGGGATGCAATGCGAAGTTCAGTTTCCAAATTGAAGAGGAAATAGAACCGACACTTGTTGCAGCCGGAGCAAGCGGTGTGGCTCATACGAGATTTTCTTCATCCAAGGCATCGTTCTTTACCGAGGCAAATGAAGAATGTGCCAATACCTTAGTTGCTACAGATTATAAGGATCCTCCGATTGTGAATGACGGAGAGAACACAGACTATATAGTACGAAGGCTCACACCTACGGAATGTGCAAGACTGCAGGGATTCCCAGACTGGTGGTGTGACGGACTTGCTGTTGCAGAACCAACCGATGAGGATATTGCCAAGTGGAAAGAAATCTTTCATACCCATGCCAAGGCAATGGGAAAGACTACAAAGCCAAGGACAGATAACCAGATCAGAAAATGGTTACAGAATCCAAGGTCTGATTCTGCTGAATATAAGATGTGGGGAAACGGAGTGGCATTACCGAATGTTTATTTTGTACTGTCCGGCATTATGTACTATGCACAAGAATCTTCCACATAAAGGCAGAATATTTGTACCCCTGTGAATGCACATAATTGTTGCTTTTACGGGGGTTTAGAGTGATATATGTACATACCAAAAGAAAGGGAGGTACATAGCATGGTACTACATTTTAATGTGAAAGGCGAAAGCCGGAAGGCAATGGTTAAGGCCATTGAAAAAGAAATAGGTGGGAAGGCAAGATACCTTGGAGTTCCATCCTGCGCATACGAGATTGGAAACTACACGGTAGGCAGAAACGGGGAACTTGAATTCGGAGATTTCGATGACATTGATGAGGTTGCACCAATCGTTGATGCCTGCGTCATGGCAACAGGAATCACTCCGGCAGAATGGGAAGAAAACAGAGATGCTGAAGAAACAGAAACGGAAGGTGCGATGGAACTTACAGTTACCATCCCATTTACAAAGGTGAATGTTGGAAATCTTACAAGCCTGCTTGAGGCAAAAGGGAGCCTTATAAAGGATGCCCTTGGAATTACAGACCTGCGATTTGAGATGAATGAGGATTCCGTTTCATTCCCTTGGTTTTCAAAGGTTAAGCCGGAAGAGGCAATGACCTACACGAAGTTCATTACAGCAATCTGCGAGATGACAATGAAGCAAAAGCGTGTTACAGCCAAGCCAAAGGAAAACGAAAATGAGAAATATGCATTCCGATGCTTTCTCCTCCGACTTGGATTCATCGGTGATGAGTACAAAGCCGACAGAAAGCTGCTGCTTTCCAAACTGAACGGTTCATCAGCATTTAAGTCTGGAGCCAAGAAAGGGGGCGAGCAGTAATGTTCTTTCCACCAAGAGATATCGTTGACTCGGTAAAAAAAGAATATCCATCGGGTACAAGGGTTGAACTTGTATCCATGAATGACCCTTACAGAGATATGCCGACAGGCACAAGGGGAACCGTTGACTGTGTGGATGATACAGGTACGATTCATGTGGCATGGGATAACGGGTGCCACCTCGGAGTTGTCTATGGTGAGGATTCATGCAGAAAGCTGCATACAATAAAGACCATCTGCTACGGGAAGGAAGAAACATGGGACTGTAAAGAAGATGCAGTTGCATTTTTCCTACAGGCGGTTGCAGGAAGTGAAGGCGCAGAGTGTGAGAGGTATAAAAGGATACTGGCAGATCTTGCAATGGGCATGGATATTTGTACCGATGAAGAGTAGACATCTGGAAAGATACACAAAAATTAATGTGTATCTTTGTCCAGTAATGGTATTCCAATATATGTGCTTTAGAGTGATATATGTACTACCGAAAGGAAGACAAGCCAAAAGGAGTGCATAGAATGAACGAGAAAATCGAAAGACAGATTGAGGAAATGAAGAAGCAGACCATTGGAGTTGAAATCGAGATGAACAATATCACAAGGGATAAGGCAGCAAAGATTGCAGCCACCTACTTCGGAACAGGTAGATCTAAAAATACGGCAAGCCAAAACGGATACTGCACCTGGTCGGCATGGGACGAGCAGGGCAGGGAATGGAAATTCCAGAAGGATGTCAGCATTGCCGGATGCGACAGCGAAAAATGCGAACTGGTAACACCGATTCTTACCTACGCAGACATTGAAACATTACAGGAGCTTGTAAGGCAGTTAAGACACGCAGGTGCAAAGAGTGATGCAACAAGAGGATGCGGGGTACACATTCACATCGGAGCTAAGGGGCATACACCTCAGACCATGAGAAACCTTGCAAACATTATGGCAAGCCACGAAAGCCTTATAGCAGATGCCCTTGACCTTGACAGGGGAAGGGTAAGCAGATACTGCAGAACTGTTGATCCGGAATTCATAAAGCAGATTAATAAGAAAAAGCCACAGACCATGTCAGCCTTGGCAGACATCTGGTACGGAAGTCAGCACTGCAACTATGGAAGGTCGCATCATTACAACGACAGCCGATACCATATGCTGAACTATCATGCGACTTTTACAAAGGGAACCATTGAATTCAGACTTTTCCAATTTGATGCCCCTGCTGATGGAAAGCGAAACGGACTCCATGCCGGACAGCTTAAAGCATACATTCAGCTTTGCCTTGCACTTAGCCAGATGGCAAAGGAAGTAAAAACAGCAAGCCCAAAGCCGCAGCAGAATGAGAATCCAAAATATGCAATGAGAACTTGGCTCCTTCGACTCGGATTCATCGGAGATGAGTTCAAAACAGCAAGGGAGATTCTTACAAAGAGACTTGCAGGGGACACAGCATTCAGAACTGCAAGGGGATAGCCTTGTATCACCTTAAAGGAATGACCGCTTCGGCGGTCTTAAGGTGGTAGAAGGGTATTTCCTTCAGAAAGGATGGATGCGAAATGCAGAAAAGATACTATATTGCTTACGGCAGCAACTTAAACATTCCACAGATGAGATTCCGATGCCCCAAGGCTCGGATCATCGGTACATCGGTTGTTCCGGATTATGAACTGCTTTTTAAGGGAAGTAAAACGGGCTCTTACTTAACCATTGAGCCAAAGGCAGGCGCAGGCGTTCCTGTGGCGGTATGGGAAACCACAGCTGATAATGAACTTGCCCTTGATAGGTACGAGGGTTATCCGACCTTTTATTACAAGGCAGAAATGACTCTGCCGATAACAGGAATCAAATCCGGGAAGGTAAGAAAACGGAAAGTATATGTGTACATAATGCATGAGGAGAGACAAATAGGAATGCCAACCGTGAGATATGTAAAGACATGCCTTGATGGATACAGGGCATTCGGATTTGATGAGAACATTTTGTATGATGCAATAGAGAATAGCCAGAGGTACTGCCATGAAGATTAAATCAAACAGACTGAAGAAAATCTGCCCCATTTGTGGGCAGATATACTATGAACCGCCTGCTCTTTCAAGAGTAGATGGAAAAACGCAAATCTGCCCCGACTGTGGCACGAGAGAAGCCCTTCAGAGCATTGGTGTTTGCGATGACGAACAGGAAAAAATCATCAATACCATTCATCAGCATACTAGGAGCCTTTGAGTGTAATATACACAATAATCCTTCTGAATATCTGGTTCATAATCGTATTCCAATAAGTGTGAATGTACGGTAATGTACACATACCGAAAGGGAAAACAGAGAAAACGGGAGGGTATCAGCCATGAAGAAAATTGAGATTTTAGAGGAAACAGCAGAAAACGGAACAAACTACAAGGACATCAATGTGAATGCAACCTTTGGAGCAGCATACTTTTACAGCAAGGAGGCAGGAAACGAACTCATCAATTTTGCTGAGACCATTTGGAACCACGACATTGATGAGATCATCGAAAACTGCAGGAGATTTGACATTAAGGAATTTACGATTTCAAGTACCTTTTCAGAACTGATCAACACGATTGCAGAGTTTGAAAAGAGAGGATGCAAACTGCAGGGACTGGTTGAAATAAACAGCCGATACGACGATTGGAACGCCCGCTTTGAAGGAAAGCCAAGCACGAAGGAAAGAATTCCGGCTTTCAAATTAAGCCTTTAAGAATTATAACAGGGGAGTCCACAGGGATTCCTTTGTTGTAGTAATATACACAAAACCTGTTCACTATCTCTGGTACATAATTGTATTCCAATTAGTGTGAAAGTACGGTAATGTACACATACCGAAAGGGAAAACAGAGAAAACGGAGGATACAAACATGACAAGATTTGAAAAGGATGTAAAGGAAATACAGGAAGGAAACGAAATTGAGGTTCTCAAAAGAAGAAAGGCCGAACTTGAGGAACTTTATAAGAAAGGCAGATGCGAAAAGAACGGATTCAGAAGACAGTGCATTGCACAGGAGTATGAGAGAAGATTGGCTGAATACGAAAAATTGGATGCCATGATTTAAAATCAACACTTATTGGGAGAGCCTGCGAGGGTTCTCCTGTTATCATAATATACACAAAACCTGTTCACTATCTCTGGTACATAATTGTATTCCAATTAGTGTGAAAGTACGGTAATGTACACATACCGAAAGGGAAAACAAGGAAAACGGAGGAAAAGAACATGAGATTTATTGATAAGACAGGATGCAGAAGCGCATTTGAAAAGGGAAACAGCAAAGAGGTTACAAGCCTTGGAAAACTTACCCAGAAGGCTTGCAGGATAGCAGAAGAACATAAGCTGGGGGTTCTTAAGACAAGACAGGGAGCTTACAGAATAATCAAAGAAAGCGGCCTTGGAGCCTACGAGAATTTCCTTACAGACCTTGCGGAGGTCGATACATTTTTCAAAAATCTTGATGCGCATGGAAAAACAAAATACTAAAGATGAAAGCAGTGGAACCCACCAGGGTTCCTTTTTTCGTGGAGGTGATCATGTGAGAAAACTGAAAAAATATAAACCAACTAGATTCATGGCAGAGGATTCTCACTATGAGAAGTCTGAGGCGGATTTTGCTGTTAATTTTATCGAAAATCTGTGCCATACCAAAGGTACATGGGCAAGGAAGAAGTTCTTGCTGATGGACTGGCAGGAACAGATTATAAGGGATGTATTTGGAACGATAAAGCCAAATGGTTACAGGCAGTTCAATATGGCATATGTTGAAATCCCCAAAAAGAATGGCAAGAGCGAACTGGCGGCTGCCATAGCATTATTACTCTTGTGCGAAGGGGAACAGCGTGGCGAGATATACAGCTGTGCAGCAGATAAAAACCAGGCAAAGATTGTATTTGATGTAGCTGCTGATATGGTACGGTTTTCCAAACCACTCAGTAAGCGAATCAAAATATATGAGTCACAGAAGAAGTTAGAGTACATTCCAACAAAAAGCACTTACCAAGTGTTATCGGCCGATGTTTCCAATAAACACGGCTTTAATACACATGGAGTTATTTTTGATGAGCTGCACACACAGCCGAACCGTAAATTATATGATGTTATGGTTCAGGGTTCCGGTGATGCAAGAATGCAACCGCTGTATTTCCTTATAACCACAGCCGGGAACAACACAGAGAGCATCTGTTATGAAGTTCATCAGAAGGCTATGGATATCATGGAAGGCAGAAAGCATGACAGTACCTTTTACCCTGTGATATTCGGTGCAGGTGTTGACGAGGATTGGACAGATCCAGAGGTTTGGAAGAAAGCCAATCCGTCACTTGGAGAAACAATCGGAATCGATAAGGTCGAAGCTGCTTGTGAATCGGCAAGGCAGAATCCGGGAGAAGAGAATGCCTTCCGGCAGTTAAGACTGAACCAGTGGGTAAAGCAGAGTATCCGATGGATGCCAATGGAAAAGTGGGATGCCTGTGCATTTCCTGTTAATGAGGATGACCTTGAAGGACGTGTATGTTATGGTGGACTTGACCTTTCAAGCACCACCGACCTTACTTCGTTCTGTCTTGTGTTCCCGCCAGAAGATGAAGAGGGAAAATATTATGTACTTCCTTATTTCTGGCTGCCGGAGGAAACGCTTGACCTGCGTGTTCGAAGGGATCATGTAAATTATGATGTCTGGGAAAAGCAGGGATATATACAGACCACGGAGGGTAATGTAGTCCATTATGGATTTATAGAAAAATTTATAGAACATCTGGGTGAGCGGTTCAACATCCGAGAGATTGCATTCGATAGGTGGGGAGCAGTACAGATGGTACAGAACCTTGAAGGAATGGGATTTAATGTTGTGGCTATGGGACAGGGATTTGCATCCATGTCACCACCTACCAAGGAACTAATGAAACTGGTGCTTGAACAGAGGATAGCACACGGAGGGCATCCAGTTCTTCGGTGGAATATGGATAATATATATATCCGAACGGATCCTGCTGGAAACATTAAGGCAGATAAATCAAAATCAACAGAAAAGATAGATGGAGCCATAGCCTGTATTATGGCATTAGATAGAGCAATCCGTTGTGGTAATGAATCAATGGAATCTGTTTACGATAAAAGGGGATTATTGATTTTTTAGTGACTTGTGAGTTGAATTTGATATAATTAATAATAAATTCAACTCACAAGGAGAAAAAATATGACGATAGATATGAAATATTTTAATGTTTATTATTTTTGTCAGTTGGCAAATGAGAGCATGGGAAAATTCGAATATATTCGAACTAATGCTGAATTTAGGGAAAATTTATTTATTGATGAGATTAAGGATTTCCCTAAGGTATCTGTATTAAGAGAATATTGTAGTTGGTTGATAGACAGGGTGTTTTATGAACAAGCAAAATATATTAGCCAATATGGTGAGGTCGTAGATTTTAACCCAATCAGTTGGATAATACAAGCAGCAAAAAAATATTATGAAATAACAGTTGAATACAAGATATGTGATAAAGAGGAAGATTTTGAGGACAATTTTACGAATTTTGTTGACTATCTTGGAGATGAATATGATGATTTATATTGGAATATTATTGAAAGAATAGCAACTGAGGTTGAATATATTCTGTTCCAGAATAGAGAATTTCTTCTTAGATTTAATCAAGAAATTGCAGTTTCTTTTGAAGAAAATAATGTAAAAAGGGTGTATATGCCAGAATGGGTAAAACGAGCTATTTTATTTAGAGATAAAGGGCGTTGTGTTTTTTGTAAAAAAGATTTAACAGGTTTATATACATTATTGGATGATGGGGATAAGCAGTTTGATCATATAGTTTCACTAGATGAAGGTGGAATCAATGATGTTTGTAATATTCAACTTACTTGTCAGGATTGTAACTTAAAAAAATTAAATTCAAGTAGTACAAGTTCATTATATCAAAGCGCTTATTAGTGTTTATCTAGCACCTGCCTATAAGTAGGTGCTTTTTTGAAAGGAAGATTAATATGGGAATCATAAGTGGAATTTTTAAATCAAGGGATGCACCAAAGAACAGAACTGCGGGCAGTGCCTACAGTTTTTTTATTGGGCAGAGTGCAGCCGGGAAAAGGGTAAATGAGCGAAGTGCAATGCAGACATCAGCAGTTTATGCCTGTGTGCGTGTTATTTCGGAGTCGGTGGCGAGTCTGCCACTCCATGTTTATAAATACAACAAAAATGGTGGAAAGGAAAAGGCAATCGACCATCCTTTATACCATCTTTTGCATGATGAACCAAATCCAGAGATGACAGCATATTCCTTCTTTGAGGTAGCACTTACACATCTGTTGTTATGGGGCAACTCATACAGCCAAATCATTCGAAACGGCAAGGGAGAAGTCCTTGGACTGTATCCACTCATGCCAGACAGAATGAATGTGGACAGGGATGATAAAGGAAATATCTATTATGAATATTCGGTAAGTTCCGATGATCCACCTACCAATAAAACTGGAACCGTAAGGCTCAAGCCGGAAGATGTTCTTCATGTTCCGGGACTTTCCTTTGACGGTCTTGTGGGATATTCGCCTATTGCGATGGCAAAAAATGCCATAGGTCTTGGAATTGCTGCCGAAGAGTACGGCAGTAAGTTCTATGCAAACGGGGCAGCTCCAAGTGGTGTGCTTGAGCATCCGGGAACATTAAAAGATCCATCCAAGGTAAGGGAAAGCTGGACACAGACGTTTGGTGGTTCATCAAATTCCAACAAGGTGGCAGTTTTGGAAGAGGGAATGAAGTATACACCGATTTCCATCAATCCATCTGAAGCACAGTTTCTTGAGACAAGGAATTTTCAGATATCAGAGATTGCAAGGATATACAGAGTTCCGGCTCACTTGATAGGACAGCTTGATAAAGCGACCTTTTCCAATATTGAACAGCAGTCTTTGGAGTTTGTTGTGTATACGCTCCGTCCTTGGATAACACGGTTAGAGCAGGCAATGGTACGCAGACTTCTGTCAGAGGAAGAAAAGAAAAGCTATTTTATCAAGTTCAATGTGGATGGTCTCCTTCGTGGAGATTACCAGAGCAGAATGAATGGATATGCGACGGCAAGGCAGAATGGCTGGATGTCTGCAAATGATATCCGGGAACTGGAGAATCTTGACAGGATACCCGCTGAACTTGGTGGGGATTTATACCTCATCAACGGAAATATGACAAAACTTGAAGATGCAGGAATATTTGCAGATTCAACACAAAATGAAGAGGAGGATTCCAATGAAGAACAAGAAGTTCTGGAACTGGAAGAGCAGGAAAACGCTCAACCAGGAAACAAACGAGGAAGTCGTAGAAAGAGTTCTCAGCCTTAATGGAATTATCGCAGAGGAGTCGTGGTTTGATGATGATGTTACGCCACAGCTTTTTAAGGATGAATTGAATGCCGGAAGTGGTGATATCACTGTATGGATCAATTCACCGGGTGGTGATTGTGTGGCTGCAGCTCAGATCTACAACATGCTCGCAGATTACAAGGGGAATGTCACAGTTAAGATTGATGGTATTGCAGCTTCGGCAGCATCCGTGATCGCAATGGCGGGTGACAATGTACTTATGTCCCCGGTTTCAATGATGATGATCCACAACCCTGCAACAGCAGCATTCGGTGATCACACCGAAATGGCAAAAGCCATTGAAATGCTCGAAGGAGTCAAGGCTTCTATCATAAATGCCTATTCCTTAAAAACGGGAATGTCGAGGGCAAAGTTATCAAGGCTTATGGATGCTGAAACATGGATGGATGCAACCAAGGCGGTGGAACTTGGATTTGCTGATGATATCATCACAAAAAATGAGTTTCCGAAAAAAGAAGATGATGAGCCGGAACAAGATGGCGAGTCTGATAAAGAAGGCACCGAAGAGGATGAGAAAAAGAAATCATCCAATTCAGTGCTTTTTTCACGCAAAGCTGTAAACAATGCACTCCTTAATAAGCTGGAGGAGCATTACAGAAAACCAAGTGTGGACGTTGCAGGGCAGGCAAAAATCCCTACAACAAATGTAACTGACGGTGTATCTGCCAAGGAAATCAGAGACCGTCTGGACCTTATCAAAAAGTATATTTAAGGAGGACTGCGATTATGACAGTACAGGAATTAATTGACAAGAGAGCCAAGGCATGGGAAATGGCTAAAGAGTTTGTAAATACCCATGAGGATAAGAACGGCATTTTATCTGCCGAGGATGCTGCGACATACAGCAGAATGGAGGCTGACATCGAGGAACTTACCAATTCCATTGACAGACAGCAGAGAGCCGAGAGAATGGAGCAGGAACTTTCCAAGCCTGTGAATTCACCTATTACAGGAAAGCCTTATAAGGATGAGCCACAAGGCAAAGTAAAGACAGGACGTGCATCTGATGAGTATAAGAAGGCTATGTTAAATGCAATCCGCAGCAACTTCAGACAGGTTTCCAATGTATTGCAGGAAGGTGTGGATGCAGATGGTGGTTATCTTGTACCGGAAGAGTATGATCACAGACTGATTGATGTTCTTACAGAGGAGAATATCATGAGAGACATTGCAACCAGAATTACTACTTCCGGGGAGCATAAGATTAACATCGCAGCTACAAAGCCGGCTGCAGCATGGATTGAGGAAGGAGCGACCCTTTCATTTGGAAATGCTACATTTGACCAGATGATTCTGGATGCATATAAGCTTCATGTTGCCATCAAGATTACAGAGGAACTTCTGTATGATTCTGCTTTCCCTCTTGAGAACTACATTATCACAGAGTTTGGTAAGGCACTCGGAAATGCAGAAGAGGATGCATTCCTTAACGGGGATGGCAAGGGCAAGCCTACGGGTATTTTCAATGCAACAGATGGTGGACATCTTGCAGGAACACTTACGACGGCACTTAAGTCCGATGATCTCTTTGATCTGGTTTATGCTTTGAAGAGACCTTACCGCAAGAATGCATCCTTTATTATGAACGATGCTACATTAGCACAGCTTCGTAAGTTAAAGGATAACAACGGGGCATACATCTGGCAGCCATCATACCAGGCAGGAGAGCCGGACAGAGTTCTTGGCTACCAGGTACGCACATCTGCTTATGCACCTGCAGATGCGATTTCCTTCGGTGATTATAAGTATTACAACATTGGTGATCGTGGAACACGTTCCTTTAAGCAGCTCAATGAACTCTTTGCAGGAAACGGCATGATCGGCATGGTGGCTAAGGAGCGCGTGGATGGTAAGTTAGTACTTCCAGAAGCAGTGCAGATTCTTAAGCTGAAGTCCGATGCACAGGCAGGAAAAGCCTAAGAGAACCAATAGGGCAGAGTGACATATAGTTGCTCTGCCTTTAAAGATTTATGGAGGTGTAACAAAGTGATTTTGCTTGATGAAATGAAAAATTATCTACGGATTGATTTTGACGATGATGATACACTTCTTGATAATCTGATTGTCTCATCAGAGCGTCTGTGTATGGATATTGCCAGAACAGAAAGCAAAGAGGAATTTGAACGCATGGAAACTGCAAAGATAGCAGTCATGTATGCGGTGGCATATCAGTATGAGCATCGTGAGGACTGTGACCATCATGCACTTGCCATGTCGCTTCGTTCCCTGCTTTCCGGCATTAGAAAGGCGGGATTCTGATGGAAGTATCACTCTTAAATGTAAGGATAACATTTCAGAAGAATGAGGTCGTAACTGATGAGATCGGAAACCATAAAAATAGGTGGGCAGATTACTATTCGTGTTATGCCACGGTAAGCGGTGAGAGTGGTTCTGAAAAGAGTGTGGCAGCAAATACACTGTATGAATCTGACCTTGCATTTACGGTACGGTATTGTAAGGCTCTTGCCGATGCTGACAGCACTAAACTCCGTATCGTATTTGACGGGCAACTTTATGATATTACATTTATTGACCACATGAATTACAGGAATAAATGCTTGAAATTCAGATGCAGGAAAGTGAGGAGATAGCATGGCAAATGTACAAATTGATAAATTGGCATCCGAAGTCATGAAAGGACTTATGGAATATAAAGACCTTGTTACCTCGGATATGAAGGTGGCTGTAAGGAAAGCAGGACGATCAGTGAAAAAAAATATCCAGGCGAATTCTCCAAAGAAAACAGGTGCCTACTCGAAGAGTTGGAAGGTAAGTACAACAAAAGAGACTTCTGAATCTTTGGAACTTACAGTGCATTCTCCAAAGAAATATCAGCTTGCACATCTGCTTGAAAAAGGCCATGCAAAAAGGGGCGGTGGAAGGACAAAGGCAGTCCCACACATTGCACCTGCTGAAGAAAGTGCCGTCAAACAACTGGAATCTGATATTAAGAAGGCAATCGGAGGTTCATGATGGATGAATTAGTGAAAATCATGGAAGAAATGGATATTCCCTTTGCATACGATCATTTCGCAGAGGGAGAAAGTCACGATCCACCATTTATGTGTTACCTGTTACCGGGAAGTGATCACTTCTCAGCCGATGGCAGAGTTTATTACAAAATGAGTGAAGTAAGGATAGAACTGTATACAGATTTCAAGGATTTGTCCTTGGAAGAAAAAGTAACTGCCGTGCTTGACAACCACGGTATTTTTTATGCGCAGTCGGAGGTATGGATAGAGGAAGAAAAACTCTATGAGGTAGTCTTCGAGTTTGCCATGCCAGTATGAAGGAGGGTATAAAGATGGATAATAAAAAGAATAAAGTCAAGTTTAATATCTGCAACGTGCATTATGCACCGATTACTGTTGCAGAGGAAGGCACGGTCAGTTTTGGAACTCCTATACCGATGCCGGGAGCAGTATCCATCAGCATGGATCCGACAGGCGAGCCGGAATCATTCTATGCCGATGGTATTGAGTATTATGTTATCAATAACAATCAGGGATATGACGGTGATCTTGAACTTGCCATGATTCCTGAGTCGTTCCGTACAGATATCTTAAAAGAGGAACAGGATGCCAATAAGGTCCTTGTTGAGAATGCAAATTCGGAGACAGGCAGCTTTGCACTTCTGTTTGAATTTGATGGAGATATCAGAAAAATCCGCCATGTGCTTTATAATTGTTCTGCATCCCGTCCGACCATTGAGTCTAAGACAAATGAAGAGGACAAGGAAGTACAGACGGAGACACTTACCATCAAGGCAAGACCGATGGCTGACGGATATGTTAAGGCAAAGACGGGCGATGCCACTACGGATACAGTTTATAATAACTGGTACAAGAGTGTATATCAGCCAACAGCGGTAGCTGAACAGCAGTCTACAAAATCAACCAAAGCTGTATCATAAGGAGGCGTAGAATATGGGAATCAGAAAAGATATAGAGATCGATGGACAGATGGTTGCATTCAAAGCGAGTGCAGCCATCCCACGAATCTACAGATTAAAGTTTCAGAGGGATATTTATAAAGATCTTGCCGTGCTTGAGAAAAGTATCGGTGATGGAAAGGAAGAGTCATCAAATCTGGATATGTTCTCACTTGAGATGTTTGAAAACATAGCTTTTATCATGGCCAAACACGCAGACCCATCCATCCCGGACACTCCAGAAGAGTGGCTTGATAATTTCAATACATTCTCTATTTACCAGGTTCTTCCACAGCTGATTGAACTTTGGGGACTGAATGTAAAAACGGATGTTGAATCTAAAAAAAAGTTCGCCCAACTGAGCGTGAAATGACAACCCCGTTGTTTCTGCTTCGCTGTGTGCAGTTAGGCTTATCGATGGCAGATCTTGATATGCTGTCGATAGGTCTTATCAATGATATGTATGCAGAGAGCAGAAACGATGACTGTAAATATGCAGAACTTGCAACGCAGGAAGATTTCGACAGATTTTAGTTTCCATGATAAAATTAATCATGGAGGTGGTTGCATGGATGAGAAAAAAAGTTCTGAATTAGAATGCTTGAATTCAGCTATAGATTTTGGAATGAGACATGGTACAGATGAAACCAAGAGAATATTGGAAATTCATGATTGTGAGGATATAGAGTGTGATGAACGTCCAGATTTTATAAGACGGAATGAAAAATACAATTGCCTATTGGGAATAGAACATTTTAGAGTTGATCATTTTGTAAAGAAGAAAAGGGGAAAAGTCCAGTCTACAGGTGTCATGAATAAAAAGGAAATTAGTGATGTATACAATACCCATAAGGAATCGGTATTGGCATCAGATGTAGTGCCGGGAGAAGCTATTGATGATATTATGAAAACTGTTTCAAACCAGATAGAGCGGAAGAGCAAAGCAACCTACAAAAATTTTCTGACTTCATTTGAAAGCAGTTTGAGAAAACATCAAAATAGTGTCGATGTTTATAAAGAAAAACTTGAACAGATAAAGAATAGTGAAGATATTTCTATAACTTTTTTAATTGAGGTATACACAGATTTTAGCGAGTTATTCTTAAACAGATATAGCACGAAAAAGATGAATCTGGGTGGTCTTATGCCCTTTTTTAAAGATATAGTAAATATGATAAGTAACATAAGCTGTGATCAAGTACATTATTACATTTTTTATTTAAAGAATTATAGCGGTAGCAAAGAAGAAGTTTATGCTTTTGATAATTCAGATTTAATGGATTCATTTAGAAAGCAGAATATTGATATCTACGAATATACGGGGATTGATATGTATGTTGAACCATTCAAATCAGTTGAAAATATAAAATTTCAAAATGACGGATTTGATAGAAATGATGATAAAATAACAATGAATTTTATGGCAGATTTTTCAGAAATGGATTTCAAAAATAGGATAGCTTTGATTTTTACATCTGCTAAGCAGGCACTTAAATTTAAACAATTAAATGTAAAATATGCTTGCGATAAACATACAATGGAATTTGTTTATGTATACGGGGATCACGTATGTGGATGGCAGACGGCAAGAGAAGAACAGAATTTATATACACCGACAATCCGTCCAATGAGTCAAAGAATGCGTGAAAATAGATATAAACAGTTTGAAGAAAAATTCAAAAATAAAAGTAAATAATATTCTTTAGTTAAAGGCATCAATCTCGGTTGGTGCCTTTTTCGACAGGTCCTAAAACTTGTGTTAATATATTTATATTACGATAAAAGGGGTAAATGTGTTATGGAAACATCAGATAATAATTGTGGTATGGATGATAAAAATGTTCTGGTTTCGGGGTTATCATTATCACCAAGACTGAGAAACATTCTTAGGAGAGAGGGTTGCGTGAGAGTAAGGGATATTGAACGATATTCCAGAGACTCTATAATCCGATTTCGCAATTTGGGACCTAAGACATATGAAGAATTGATGGAAATATGTGACAGGTTTGGAATCAGAATATACGATAGCAAAGAATTGAATGACAAAGAACAAAGAGTACATTTCTCATATTTTCAGTATCAAGATGCATTTAATCTGGGAATTAAATGTAAAGAGGATGTATGGAGTAAATCATTGGAAGAATTAAAAGAGTTAGCAGGAAATGACAGGACTATGTATGCTAAGTTCAAGATTCTGTGGAAATACAGACAGTAATTTAATTATTTTTTTGCGTAGAGCATCAACTTCGGTTGGTGCTTTTTTTGTACCCATTTTTAGGAGGAGGTGAGAATTCATGGCAAGCCGTATACAGGGAATTACCGTAGAAATCGGTGGTGATACAACTAAATTGCAAAATGCCCTTAAAGGTGTGAATGGACAGATCAAGTCCACCCAGTCACAGCTTAAGGATGTAAATAAACTTCTGAAGTTGGATCCGGGTAATACGGAACTTCTGGCACAAAAGCACAAACTGTTAGGTGAAGCAGTCAACGAAACAAAAGAAAAGCTGGCAACCTTAAAGACCGCAGCAGAACAGGCAAATACAGCACTTGCCAATGGAGAAATCTCACAGGAACAGTATGATGCCCTTCAAAGAGAAATCGTAGAGACAGAGCAGGAGTTAAAGAAGCTTGAAACTCAGGCCAATCAGTCAGCTACAGCAGTTCAGAAGATAGCAGCAGCCGGAGAAAAACTAAAGACTACAGGAGATAATATTTCTTCTGCCGGTCAGAAATTATTGCCTGTTACAGCCGGGGTTACTGCTTTAGGAACTGCATCAGTTACTACGGCAGCTAATTTCGAGTCTGCTATGTCACAGGTACAGGCAACAATGGGAATTACCAAAGATGCTATGTCAACGGTAAACGGTCAGTCTGTAAATACAATGGATACCCTTTCTAAGCTGGCAAAGAAGATGGGTGCTGAAACAGCCTTCTCTGCATCCGAGTGTGCAGAGGCTCTTAATTATCTGGCTCTTGCTGGATATGATACGCAACAGATGTGTGATACTTTGCCAACAGTACTTAATCTGGCGGCTGCCGGAGATATAGAACTTGCATCTGCATCGGATATGGTTACCGATGCCATGTCAGCTCTTGGTATGGGAGTTGATGAGGCAGGAACGATGGTTGACCAGATGGCAAAGACGGCATCTACCACAAATACGTCCGTGGCACAGTTAGGAGAAGGTATCCTTACCATTGGTGCGACAGCAAAATCCATCAAGGGTGGAACAGCAGAACTGAATACTGCGCTTGGTATCCTTGCGAATAATGGTATCAAAGGGGCAGAGGGGGGTACACATTTACGAAACGTTATCCTGTCATTGCAGAGTCCAACCGATGCAGCCGCCAAGCAGATGGAGGCATTAGGGGTATCTGTGTATGATTCGGAAGGAAATATGCGTAGCTTGAATGACATCCTTGGAGATTTGAACAAATCAATGGATGGCATGACATCCGCTGAAAAGTCCAATATCATCAGTACAATTTTTAACAAGACAGATCTTTCTTCCGTAAATGCTTTACTTGCAAATACGGGAAGTACATGGGATGACCTTCAGAAAAAGATTTCAGATAGTGGTGGAGCCGCCCAGAAGATGGCAGATACACAGCTTGATAACCTGCAGGGACAGATTACTATATTGAAATCGGCCTTAGAGGGACTCGCCATTTCATTTGGAGAATTGTTGATGCCAGCCATTAAACAGATTGTGGGATGGATACAGAAGTTTGTGGACTGGCTGAACGGATTGGGAGATGGTACAAAAAAGACGATCGTTACGATAGCTCTTCTTGCGGCTGCTCTTGGCCCCGTACTGATAGTTATTGGAAAAGTGATATCTGCAGTTGGTACAATCATGACGGTTGTTCCGAAGATTTCTGGAGTAATCAATACTGTAAAGGGAGCGTTTGCTGCCCTTAACACAACGATGCTTGCAAATCCAATTGTACTCATTATCGCAGGTATAACTGCACTTGTGGCTGCTTTTGTTATCCTTTGGAATAAGTGTGACGGATTCCGGCAGTTCTGGATTGAACTTTGGAATAGCGTAAAGCAGATTGCAATCACGGTATGGAATGCAATCAAGGCGTTTTTTTCACAGGTATGGGAGGCAATCAAGACGATTTTCTCTACTGTATTTGAAGTGATCAAAACGCTTGTGACAACTTACTTCAATTTCTATAAGACCATTATTGAGACGGTTCTTAATGTGATAAAGACAGTAATCATGACAGTATGGGAAGCAATCAAAGGTGTATTTACTACAGTCTTTGAAGTGATAAGAACCATAGTGACTACTTACTTTAATATATATGTAAACATTATCCAGACAATACTGACGATCATTCAGACGGTGGTAACAACAGTATGGAATACCATAAAAACCGTGATTACCACGGTTCTTAATGCGATCAAAACTGTATTTTCTACGATATGGAATGCAATTAAGACCATAATCGGTGCGGTTCTTAGCGGCATTAAGGGGTTGATAACAGGAGATTTTACTGCTGTTAAAAATTCCATTACCACAATTATGAATACAATTCAGAGTATGATATCGACCATCTGGAATACCATTAAATCCACGATATCTACGGTACTTGGTGCAATCAAAGGAGCGGTCACATCTGTATTCTCCGGCATCGTAAATGCAGTGAAAAACGCAATGGGAAATGTGCTTAGTGCAGTAAAGACAGGTTTTTCCAATGTGAAAAGCCATATCACGGGACTTGCTTCACAGGCTGTTACCTGGGGCAAGGATCTGGTCATGGGAATTGTAAATGGTATTAAGAGCTGCATTGGTGCAGTAGGTGATGCTGTTAAGAGTGTGGCTAATAAGATCAAGTCATTCCTTCATTTCTCTGTGCCGGACGAGGGACCTCTTACCGATTATGAATCCTGGATGCCTGATTTCATGGGAGGACTTGCCAAGGGCATTGAAAAGAGTAAGGGCATGGTAGCAAAAGCAATCGAAGGTGTATCTCAGGATATGATAATCAGTCCAAATGCGTCAGTCGATACAACCATGAAAAATGAAACTATCGGAACATCCCAGATTAGTATGTCCGGCATAGTTGGGGCAATCAAGGAGGCATTAGCCGGATTTGACAGACCACAGGGAGATACAGTCATCCCAGTATATATTGGTGGAACACAGATTGATGAAATCATTCTGTCAGCGCAGAGCAGACAGAACTTAAGAAGCGGAGGACGAGCATAATGGCATTTATGAAAGTGTTGGAATTTGATGGGATAACACTTCCTTTCCCGGATGATTATAACGTAGACTTTGCTGATGTGGAGGCTGATTCATCGGGGGAAACAGAAGCAGGGACAAAACAAAGAGATATTGTGAGACAAGGTGTTCCTACAATATCCGTTTCCTTTTCTGTTACACCGAAGTGGCTGGAAAAATTATCTTATTTCAGGGGCAGACCCAAGATTGTAGTCAGATATTTTTCACCGGAAACACTGAAGTATGGAGAACAGGAAATGTATATTGATGGGTATAAAGCAAAACTTGAACACGATAATTCAAAGAAGGGACTCTGGTCTGTTTCGTTCACATTGGAGTCGTTTTAAGGAGGTGGTCTGATTGTATCCAGTAAGTGATGCATTTTTGGAGAAAATAAAGGAAAACACAAGAGAATATTATTGGACGGGTACAATCACCACAAAGAACGGTACGAAATATGATTTTACGAACCAGGATATTCTAAAGGGTTCGGCATATGTAAACCAGAAGTGTTGCAGCAATGGAGAAATGGAGATTGGATCGGTTTATGCTGCAGAGATGAAAGTGACGCTCTTCAATAATATTGACAGATACACCCTTACGGATGCGGAGGTAACTCTTGATTACCATCTGAAACTTGATGATGGGAAAGAAGAAACCGTTCCTATGGGTGTATTTCTTGTTTCAGAGGCAAACAGAAAAATAAAGACATTGGAAATAACAGCATACGACAGGATGCTTTTACTTGATAAAGATTTCAAGATAACAGATATGGTAGGTACACCCTATGAAATCCTGAGCCTTATGGCAACCGACTGCGGGGTAGAATTGGAACAGTCGCAGGAGCAGATTGAAGGTATGACGAATGGAAAAGAAACCTTCGCTGTATATGCTGATAACGATATAGAAACATGGCGGGATATTTTATTTTATATAGCACAGGCTATGTGCAGCTTTGCTACCTTTAACAGAAAAGGAAAGTTGGAGCTTCGTCAATACACAATGGATTCTGTATTTGAGATAAACAGTACTCATCGTTTTGGAAGCAGTTTTTCCGATTTCAAGACCAGATATACGGCTATCAGTTCCACAAATCAAAGGACGAAAACAGCAGAGTATTATGCATTGGAAACAGATAATGGTTTAACAATGAACCTTGGCACAAACCCTCTGCTACAATATGGCTTACAGGGAACGCGGGATAGAATCCATAAGAAAATACTGGAACAACTGTCGGTGTTTGAATACATACCCTTTGATTCAACAACCATTGGAAATCCTGCACTTGATGTAGGGGATGTTATCCAGCAGAAAGGCGGCCATGCAGATAATGACAGTTTCTATTGTATTACAGAGTTTGAGTGCAAAGTAAATGGAAAACAGACATTAAAGGGTGTTGGTAAGAATCCAAGGCTTGCGGCCGCAAAGAGTAAGAATGATAAGAATATATCGGGGCTTATTAATTCTGCAGAAGAAAGTAAAATCATTTACTATAATTTCGTTAATGCATCAGATCTTACCATAGGAGAAAAACAGGCAGAAATCATCTCTATTCAGTATGTGGCAGTGGAAGATACTACGGCAATGTTTCTGGCACAGATTATCCTAAATGCCATTCCATCAGAAGAAGGCAAAACGGTTATCATAAAAATCACCTATAAAAAAGGTCTCGAAGAGGTAACATCGTTTTATCCGATTGAAACGTATTTTGAAGGAAAACATACGATGGCGTTGTTCTTTCCGCTTGAGGTTACCGGGAAAACGGATAATAATTTTTCAGTTTATATGAATATTGAAAGCGGTGGTTCGGCAAAGATAAGTGCCGGGAACATCAGGGCAACCATTTCGGGACAGGGACTTGCAGCAGGAGCTAATGAATGGGATGGAAAAATCACCATTACAGAAACGGTTGGTAATACGATTTTCTGGGAGAATGGTAAGTATTCAGTGGATAACTTTATCAGTAAGGTTACTTTAGCTCCGCAAAATCCAGTTGGATCCTCTGTTACGGAAACGATGGAAAGGGTTGAGTTTGGTACGTGGTCATTTGATGTTGCCAGTCTGGATGAAAACATAAACGCTGCGCCTGTGATCAAATCTTTTACAGTAGATAGTATTTACCCGCCTGTTTACAACGGGGAATATGTCCACATCGTGGATGGTGCGTTTTCAATGATATCATCTTACGAGGTGCCTGAAAGCGTAGAAAGTACAGTAAATTACGGACGGATGTCGGTTCTTGCAATAGATACGGAACAGTTTAAGTCCGTAGGAAGTATGGAGGTGATTAAATGCTGATTGATGAAAGTTTATATGCGTGGAGACCAGATGCGTCAATGAAATATGCCCTTGAAAGCAGCTGTGCCTTTTCATTTGAAGGAGAACCACGGAGAATTTATATGATGGAATTATCAGGTATGACCAAAGGCTCCATCAGTGTATATGCCGATGAGGAAAAAACACAGCATATCGGTACGGCCGTATATCCTGATAGCATAATCGAACCAGAAAATCCACTCTGCACGGATATGGTGTACATATGCGGTGATGGTATGGAGGCAGGAGTAGAAATTACCATTTATGCTGAAAAAGGCATAGAAAAAAATGAAATGAACGAATTTATAAATACGACGGATGGAATGACTTGTATCAGAAATTCTGCAAATGATGATGGAACGGATAGTGTTACAGGAGTTGAATGGTTTAAGTTTAATGGTGTGGCTGCATCTACGCTATATGTAAGTGGTAATCATTGGATTGGTTTTGGTACGAGTTCGCAGCAGCTTTATGTCTGTAACCGTGACGGAAAATGTTACAGCTTATACCGTCAGGAAGGACAGCTTATAAATGGCACAAGGTTTCTAAAAATCAGATGGGAAGGTTATACGGTGTATAACAGTACATCTTCAAGCTGCAGACTGATTTTTGAATTGTTCCTTTTTGATAGCAATGACATATATCTGAATGTCGTGCAGAAACCAACGAGCAGTTCCTATTATGGAACTTCACAGCTGGTCTGCAACGGAAAGACCATACCGTTCAATGTGTGTGATGGAACTGGAGGCAGGAAGAGCATCTGCTTTTATCATCAGGATGAGGATGGTATGGAGTGGGAGGTTTCTTATGAGGAATATCAGAAAGCAGATGTCTATACGGGTGCATATCTGATACGGAGTCAGGGAAAGTATTACACAGTTAAAAATGAAGAACTAAAACAGGTCGAGATGGCTGTTTCTACATCTGCATATTTTTACCGTTATGGTACAGAAAGTATACCAGAAGGAAGCCTGTTACTTGGACTTGTGAATCCAGAAGTATTGTTCTGGACGAACGATCCTTCAGAAAGTCTATTGATGAAGGCAGACCTTACCGCATATCCGTTCCCGCAGACTCTGCTTGGTTTTGCAGATATGCATAGTGAGACCATCAAGGGGATACGTCTGATTACTGCAGAGTATTCCGGCACGATAGGTGTTAAGACTTCCTATGACGGAGGAACGGAATATGTGGCGGAGGTTACATTGGAGGAGTTTCTTGCCAGAGATGTTAATGAACTTTGGAATCTGTGCCAGACAAAACGGATGCTTTATATACAGTTCATTCTGTATAACGGGGCAAAACTAACACGATTCAAAATTACTTATGAAAATTAGGAGGCGGGATATGTTAAAGGGAAAAACAATTATTGAACTTACGGATGTAAAAACCGGAAAAGTGGAAAGACACGAAGATGAAAATATGGTAACCAATGCATTGAAGCACATTTTTGAACCGATGGGACTTTATAAGGACACATCATATTTGTTTGGTACGGGCATACTGCCATATTATGAAAAACTTCTGGGTGGCATTTTAATGTTTGATGGTGAAATCGAGGAAGACCGGGAAATGCTGTTTGCGCCGTCAGGAGTCAGTATGACTGCGTGTGGTGTTTATGGTCAGCAGAATGACGGTATTGGAACGTGCCGGGGAGATTTTAATGTGACGGAAAGCGAAGTGAACCTTACGGATAAGTATGTGAAGTATGTATATGATTTTACAACTTCACAGGGAAATGGAAGAATTGCATCTGTATGTCTGACAAGCTGTTGGGCTGGTTATAACGGTTATGGCTCAGAGGATGCCGTTTTCACCAATACGGGAACTAATATGAGCATCAGAACAAATAATGGATCCGTCAATTTTATGGGTGGCATGACTAATACTACATACCGGGGAAACAGCAATAGTGTAGGTGTTACACAGTATTTATTTACAGTTGATGCGGAAAATGACATCCTGTATTACTTCAGATGTAATTCTACAAAATCAATCTCTATTGTAAAAAGAAAAGGGTATTTCAAATCACTATCTGTTTTTAACACCCCATCAGAAGCGGGAGATCTGATTGAAGTTATCGATCTTCCTGATTTTACTACAGGTCTGTATCAGACGAATTACTTTTACTACAATTATGTTGAAGAAGAAAACAGTGTATATATTTATGCATCATCTAGTACGGTAAAGGCAGGAGGGGCATTTAACATTATTAAGATAAACTGCGAAAGCTGGTCTGTAACGGAATATCCGATGACAAATCAGTGCAATGAAGAGATATATGCAGGATCAATCACTTGTTTTGCATATAAGGGATATTTTTATGCGCTATCCTATAGGGGATATTCAATATTCAAAATTAAAATTGGGAATTCTACAGACGTGGTAAAAATGGAAGTACCAAAGTCTGGGCAAAGCAACTATATCTATCCGGCCTATGCGGTTAACGGACGTATTTATTATGATACTTACAGCCACAGCTATATGAGTGCATCTGAAAGAAACCTTATTCTGAATACGGAAAAGGAAACCATAACATTTTCGGAGAACAGAGCTGTTTATGGATATCGGTATAACTCTACACCGGGAGGTGTTCAGGTAATGGGGCATAAAGAGTGTGTATATTGGTCGGGAGATTTTATATATCCGGGAAATTATCTGGCAACCATAAATAATTTGGAGTCTCCGGTTACGAAAACAGCGGATAAGACAATGAAGGTGACATACATCATACAGGAACATGAAAATTAGCAGCAAAAGAGGCTGCTTTTTTTTTACAAATATTTATAAGGAGGACAAGACGATGAAAGAATTCTGGAATGCAGTGCAGTTCGTATTTACGGCCGTAGGAGGATGGCTTGGTTACTTTTTGGGAGGATGTGATGGTTTGTTATACACATTAATTGCATTTGTGGCTATTGATTATATCACAGGAGTCATGTGTGCAATCAACGACAAAGCATTGTCAAGTGAGGTTGGTTTTAAAGGAATCTGCCGGAAGGTTTTGATATTTCTCTTGGTAGGAATTGCAAATATTCTTGACTTGCATGTAATCAAGACAGGCAGTGTGCTTAGAACAGCAGTAATCTTCTTCTATATTTCCAATGAGGGTGTAAGTCTCTTAGAGAATGCATCCCATCTGGGATTGCCTGTGCCACAGAAAATTAAAGCTGTATTGGAACAGCTGCACAATCGTGCAGAAGATGAAGAAAAGGAGGATGACTAATATGGATCAGAAATTTGGAATTGATGTAAGTCGTTGGCAGGGAGATTTCAACTTTGCAAATGCAAAGAATAATGAGGGTGTAGAGTTTGCCATCATTAAAGCAGGAGGCGGTGATGATGGACTCTACAAAGACAGCAGATTTGAGGATAATTATAGAAAATGTATGGAATGTGGACTTCCGAAGGGAGCATATTTCTTCGGAAATGCAAAAAGCGTGGCTGATGCAAAGAAAGAGGCAGAGTATTTTGTTTCTATCCTTAGTGGAAAGAAATACGAGTATCCTGTCTTTTATGATGTTGAGGGAAAAATGATTACAGACAATAACAGAGCAACTCTTACGGAGATTGTGAAAGCATTTTGCTCAACTATGGAAGCAGCAGGTTATTGGGTAGGTATTTATTCATCGGAATCATTTTTCAATAGTAAAATGAATGACGGAGAACTCACAAGATACAGCCATTGGATTGCCAGATGGGGAAAGAGTAAGCCTGCTTTAAGCAGTGGAGCTGAAACGCAGATATGGCAGTTTGGTGGAGAGACAAATCTTATCCGTAGTAATAAGATCAATGGTCAGACCTGTGATCAGAATTATTGCTATGTAGACTATCCGGCAAAGATTAAGGCTGCAGGACTGAATGGATATATCAAGACGGATGCATCTAATCCTGCAAAGAAATCCAATGAGGTAATTGCTGATGAAGTGATTGCAGGCGGATGGGGAAACGGTTCTGAAAGAAAGGAAAGACTTGAGTCTGCCGGATATGATTATTCTGCTATTCAGGGCATTGTAAATGACAGGCTTAAAATCCCATCAAAAAAATCGGTAGATGAGATTGCCCGTGAGGTAATTCGTGGAGATTGGGGAAGTGGTTCTGATAGAAAGAACCGACTCGTACAAACCGGATATGACTATTCGGAAGTCCAGAAAAGAGTAAATGAACTCTTAAAGTAAATATGTTTTACGTCATAGGCTCGGAGGGAGAAATCCTTCTGAGCCTTATTTTTTTGCTTTGGAATAGGGAAATGGCTGTTTTCCTTACTTCCTCATTTGAAGGTGATAATAACTTTTTTTATATTTCTTCCCGCCCATTTCACATTTTTATGTCCAAGGGATAGTGAAGGGAAAAGGATATATTTTCGGTCAATCACTTAAAAAAATGCTCAGCGAATAGTGAAGGGTATACGGCTTAACGATGAACCTATAAAAGTTATTCCCTTCAAATTCGATGGAGGTGAATAGCATGAACGATACACAGAGACAGCAGATAAAGGAACTCAGAGGCAAAGGGTACGGATACGGAAGAATCGCACAGAGTCTTTCTTTAAGCGAAAACACCATAAAGACATATTGCAGGAGGCACGGACTTGGAGGAGTGATGGCAAACCCTGCACCCATTGATGGAGAAGTGCATCACTGTCTTTGCTGTGGCAAAGAGGTGGTACAGCCGGGAGGACGGAAAGAGAAGAAGTTTTGCTCAGATAAATGCAGGAATAAGTGGTGGAACAGTCACCTTGATAAGGTGAATCGTAAAGCCAATTATGAGTTTATATGTCCGCATTGCAAAAAGCCTTTCAGTGCTTATGGCAACAAGAATAGAAAATACTGCAGTCATGCCTGCTATATCGAGGACAGATTCGGTGGTGGCAGCTATGACTAAAGAGCAGATCCAGAATGAAAAAATGTATCTTGGAACAATGTCTACTGCCAAAAACCTCTTAAAACAGGGGATTATTTCTGATGAGGAGTACGAGCAGATTGATACAAATTTTCGGAAGAAATATGACATATCTTTGTCTACATTATTTACCGATATTCGCTTGATAAAGTTTGAAAGTTACGGGAATATAGCACACTGACAAGGAGGTTAATTATGGCGAATATACGAAGAATCGAGCCAGTTCTACCAAGGCTCAAGGCAAGAAAAAGGGTAGCTGCATATGCGAGAGTTTCTATGGAAACAGAACAGCTTCATCATTCACTTTCTGCCCAGGTATGCCATTACAGTGCGCTGATACAAAGTAACCCAGAATGGGAATATGTAGGTGTTTATGTTGATGAAGGTATCACGGGAACTGCCACCAAACACAGAGATGATTTCAAAAGATTGATTGCAGACTGTGAAGCCGGAAAGATTGATCTTGTACTTGTAAAATCAGTCAGCCGATTTGCAAGAGACACGGTTGATACCTTAAATGCAACAAGACATCTGAAGGATTTGGGCATTGATGTTTACTTTGAAAGAGAGAATATTCATTCCATATCGAAAGAGGGAGAGCTTCTTCTTACCCTCTTGGCTGCATTTGCACAGGCAGAGAGCCAGAGCATTTCCGAAAATATAAAATGGTCAATCAGAAAGAAATTCAAGTTAGGTATTCCAAATGGAATCAAAGCACCTTATGGATATGAATGGAATGGTGACAGCTTCAGCATTATCCCAGAACAGGGCGAGGTCGTAAGGGAAATCTATGACCGATACCTTGCCGGAGAACCTGCTTACAGCATAGCAAAGGGTCTAGCAGAGAAAGGTGTAAAGGGACAGAGTGGGGTTCCGATGGACGATTCCACCGTCAAGAATATTCTTTCAAGTCTTTCTTACACGGGAACCATGTTGCTTCAGAAGAATTTCTTCACGGAGGGACATAAACGTAGAAAGAATAAAGGCGAGTTGCCAATGTATGCTGTGGAAGAAATGTTCGAGCCATTGGTATCAGAGGCGGATTTTGATAAGGCACAGCAGATCATGAAGAATAGGGCGTCCTCAATGCCAAACAGGAATCCGAAGCTGACAGCCTTCTCAGGAATTGTCAGATGTGCTAATTGCGGGTGTTCTATCAGCAGACGGACATCAAAATATGGAAAGAAGTGGATTTGTAACACGAAAGAACGAAAAGGCAAGACGGTATGCGACTTTCGGGATGTTTATGAATCAGAACTGGAAGATGCAGCCACAAAAGCATTAAGTCTTGATGGATTTAATGCAGATGAGGTTAAGCACCGGATTGCACTTATCACAATCGATAATGCATATATCACATTCCGAATGAAAAATGGTACAAGCAGGCAGGTTCTTAGAAAATACCAAAAAGGTTATAGCGGTTTTTCTATGCGGCTGTTTTGTGGAAGTTGTGGCGGAATGCTTGAAGCAGATACTTGGAAAATGGGACCTGCCGGAAAGAAAACAAAATGTAAGGTATGGGTTTGCAGAAACTGCTCTGCTCCGAGGGAGTTTGATAGTATGTTCAGAAAAGCTGCGCAGGAACTTTTTCATGAAGAACAGTGTGACGGATTATTTGCACGGAACATAGAAAAAGCCATCAATTACGATGAAAGAATACAGTTTTATTACAAGAAAGGCGAGGTGGTAACATGGCAAAAAGAGTAACCACGATACCTGCTACGCTGAACAGATTTGATTCCAGACCATTGCAGAGCGTAAGGAAAAGAAGGGTTGCGGGTTATGCCAGAGTTTCAACAGACTCAGAGGAACAGGCAACAAGTTATGAAGCACAGGTAGATTACTACACAAGATACATTAAATCAAATCCCGACTGGGAGTTTGTAGGAATATATACGGATGATGGTATCACGGCAACTAATACCAGTCACCGTGATGGATTCAAGCAGATGGTTGAGGATGCCCTTGTGGGCAAGATAGACCTTATCATTACAAAGTCCATCAGCCGATTTGCAAGAAATACGGTAGATTCGCTTGTGACGGTGCGTGAACTGAAGGAAAAAGGCATAGAGATTTATTTTGAAAAAGAGAACATCTGGACACTTGATGCCAAGGGAGAACTGCTGATTACCATTATGAGTTCACTCGCACAGGAAGAATCAAGATCCATTTCAGAGAATACCACATGGGGAAAAAGAAAGTCATTTGCTGATGGAAAGGCGAGTGTTTCATTTTCCAGATTTCTTGGATATGACAGGGGACCGAATGGTGAGTTTATTATCAATGAAAGGCAGGCGGTAACAGTAAGATACATTTACAAAAGATTTCTTGAAGGGCTTTCAACTTACCAGATAGCAAAGGAACTGACAGAAATGGGAGTAAAAACTGCTGCCGGAAAGGATAAGTGGTATACGAGTTCGGTTCTCAGTATTCTGAAGAATGAAAAATACAAAGGTGATGCATTACTGCAGAAGTCCTTTACGAAGGATTTCCTAACACATAAGCGTGTAGATAATAATGGCGAAGTGCCACAGTATTATGTGGAAGGACACCATGAAGGCATTGTGACAGCCGACCAGTTCGAGCAGGTGCAGGCAGAACTTTACAGAAGGCAGAATATGGACAGGTACAGCGGAGTTGGATGCTTTTCTTCCATAATAAAGTGTGGAGAATGTGGTTCATGGTATGGAGCCAAGGTCTGGCATTCCAATGACAAGTACAGGCGGGTAATTTATAGATGCAATAAGAAGTATGATAAGGGATGTAAATGCAAAACACCACATATTACAGAGGATGAAATCAAGGAACTGTTTATTAAGGCAGCAAATGAACTGTTTTCTGAAAAGGATGAAATCATAGGAAACACAAAGACAATGATGGATATGGTTTGCAATACGGATGACCTTGATAAGGAATTAGGGGATAAGGTCGCAGAACTGAATATTATTGCAGAACAGATGCAGACAGCCATAGCAGAGAATAGCCGGACGGCGCTTGACCAGAACGAATATGAGAGAAGATATGCTGACCTTACCGAAAGGTACAATGTCTTAAAATCAGAATATGATAAGATTTCAGAGCAGATTGATAGTAAAAAGACTCAGAGAGAATTATTCAAGGGATTTATTCGGGCATTGGAAAAGCAGGGAACTTTGGTAGATGAATTCGACGAGGGACTTTGGAGCAGCCTTGTGCAGGAAGTAGTGGTAAAAGCAAAGGACGATATAAGGTTTGTATTCAAGAATGGTTTTGAAATAAAAGAAGATAAATAAAAACTTCATATTTCTATCTAACAAAAATAAAATGAAAGTTGCAATCTTATGAACATATAAAAGAAGTGGCAAACGATGCAAAAAGTGTAAAATAGCCCAATATAACTAAGGGTTGGAAAAGAGGATACGATGTATCCTCTTTTTTGTTGTACAGAGATTCTCCGCGTGAGCGTACATATTTTAATAGAATGTAATTGAAATAAATATATTGCATGGTATAATTAAAACGAATGAAATTATATCGTGGGAGATACGCAGAGGAGAACGAGAATGAGAAGAAAAATAATGAAAAGACTAACGCTGACATTAAGTACCGCAGCTCTTGTCCTGACGTTATGTGCCTGTGGGGACAATGCAAAAAGCCCGGCACACACACAGACGGACGCATCTCTTATACAGATGGACGCGAGTGCGAGTGATGCAGCGGAGGTAGTTGTTAATACAAACAATGGCGAGGATGAAAATGAAACAACCGAATTGATGGCAGACGGTAAGACCACGACCGAGGCTGTGGCAGAATCCGGTACGCGGGAAGATGTAAAGCAGGGCAGTGGGAAAAAGGACGGTTCTTCAAAGAAAGACAATGCTTCTGGAAACAGCAGTTCATCTGCAAGTAACAGCCAGACAGGTTCTTCCAAAAAAGACAGTTCTTCCGGAAACACCAGCCAGTCGGCAACTTCCAAGCCGGGAAGCAGTACAACTTCCGGAAACCAGACGCAGGGAAACAGCGGTAACGCAAACAGTAATACAAATTCGGGCAACAGTACATCTTCCGGAAATTCCGGAAACGGCAGTTCAACATCAGCCAGCGGTTCTTCATCAAACGGAAGCACACCGAAGCCACCGGCAACCACGGAGAGCAAGCCATCCTCAACCACGGAGAGCAAACCACAGACAACGGAATGTTCCCACGTATGGGAAGATATCGTAGTACATCACGATAAGGTACTTGCAACCGCATACTACACCGACCAGCAGATTGTTGGCTACCACGAATATTGTAACGGTTGCGGCATGGATCTGACGCTGACGTATGGGGGATCAAATTGCAGTGATGCCAGAAACCACCTTACGTCGGAACACGCAAGCTACGTGTCAAAACCGGTGTATAAAGAAGTGCAGGTGCCATATGAGTATATAAAGGAACCAGAATATGACGAAGTTGTAGGCAAAAAATGCCGGAAATGCGGAATGACCAAGTAAGAGGATACTATGTATCCTCTTTTTTGTTTGTACAGAGATTCTCCGCGTGAGCGTACATATTTTAATAGAATGTAATTGAAATAAATATATTGCATGGTATAATTAAAACGAATGAAATTATATCGTGGGAGATACGCAGAGGAGAACGAGAATGAGAAGAAAAATAATGAAAAGACTAACGCTGACATTAAGTACCGCAGCTCTTGTCCTGACGTTATGTGCCTGTGGGGACAATGCAAAAAGCCCGGCACACACACAGACGGACGCATCTCTTATACAGATGGACGCGAGTGCGAGTGATGCAGCGGAGGTAGTTGTTAATACAAACAATGGCGAGGATGAAAATGAAACAACCGAATTGATGGCAGACGGTAAGACCACGACCGAGGCTGTGGCAGAATCCGGTACGCGGGAAGATGTAAAGCAGGGCAGTGGGAAAAAGGACGGTTCTTCAAAGAAAGACAATGCTTCTGGAAACAGCAGTTCATCTGCAAGTAACAGCCAGACAGGTTCTTCCAAAAAAGACAGTTCTTCTGGAAACAGTAACTCCTCTGTAAACAGCAACAGCCAGACGGCAGGCGGAAATACTTCCAAGCCGGGAAACAGTACCTCTGGTGGAAGTCAGACAGTTTCCGGAAACGGCAGTTCAGCACCAGCCAGCGGTTCTTCATCAAGCGGAAGCACACCGAAGCCACCGGCAACCACGGAGAACAAGCCATCCGCAACCACGGAGAGCAAGCCACAGACAACGGAATGTTCCCACGTATGGGAAAACATCGTGGTACACCACGATGAGGTATCCCACATCGAAACAGATATGGAAAATAAACTTGTCGGCTACCACGAATATTGTAACGGCTGCGGCATGGATCTAACGCTGACATATGGGGGATCAAATTGCAATGATGCAATTAACCACCTTACGTCGGAACACGCAAGCTACTCATCAAAACCGGTGTATGAAAAGGTTCCGGTAGAATATAAGATCATTGACCACATCGCATACGATGAAACTGTTGGAAAACGGTGTACGAAGTGCGGATATGAAGTGAAATATTAAAGATTAAGGGGCTTATTCATAATGGATAAGCTCTTTTTTATGCTTAGATGCCAGTATGAGAGAAATTTGAAAATCCTCTGAATAAACGAAAAATATAAGGCTATAAAAACAGGAGAAGTTTTTGTTTGTACAGAAATTTTCCGCGTGAGCGTGCATACTAGGAATCTGTGTTGGCAATATCGACGATAATTTTTCACTTAGTAGAAGGAATTTATGCTAATTCTATTAATATAATTATGATTCGGAAAATCTACGGGAAGTTCAATAGAATAATCAACAGGCGGGTAGTCTTATAATGAGACTGTCGGCCTTCTTTTATGCATGCAAGTGCCATTTCACTAGGGGGGGTCAAATGAACCCCCTTTTGAACACCCCAAGGATAATTACGGTTAAATTGTATCATGTTCAGTGTTCCAACGAATCCATGTCCATGTGGAAACTACCCGGATTATAGGAGGTGCAGCTGCACGGAACAGCAGATCCGCCGCTATCAAAGTAAGGTAAGCGGACCGTTGCTTGACCGGATCGATATCCGGATGGAGGTTAAAGGCGTAAAGCAGGAGGCACTTTTCTCCAAACAGAAAGCGGAATCTTCGAAGACAATCCGGGCACGTGTGGAACAGGCAAGACAGATGCAGAAGGAACGGTTTGCCGGAACCGGACTGTTGTTTAATTCACAGCTTGATGGAAAGAATCTGGAGGAATATATCAAGTTGTCCTCGGAAGGGAAAAGGCTGGTGCTTCAGCTTTTTGAAGAACAGGAATTATCTGTGCGTGGTGTGCACCGCGTCTTGAAGCTTGCCCGCACAATCGCGGATCTGGCTGGCAGTGAAGAGATTGAAAATGCACATCTGCAGGAAGCGGCATTTTACCGCAATCAGGATGTATTTGCAAAGGAGGTTCTGTATGGAAACTAGAAGTGAGATGGCAAGGCTTTGGCTATATGGAAATCATGAGATATCATCAAAAGTAAAATATTATCTGATTCTACGGTACGGTACGGCCGAGCAGGCTATGGAGCAATCGGTACCGGAGCTTGAGAAGGAACTGGCAAAGCAATTTGAACCGGCGGAATATCAGACGCTTTTACTTCGCAAAAATACAAATTATCTGGATGAAGTATACGGACGATTAAAGGAACGAAACATCCGGATCTTATATCCGGGGCATCCGCTATACCCGGAGAAGCTTACAAATATCTACGATAAACCGGAGATTTTATTTGCGCGTGGCAAAATCCGGGAGAGCATCAATTATTATAATCAGTCGGTTGCGATTGTGGGTGCACGCAATGCAGATACATACTGCAAAGAAACGACACGTATCTTTGCGAGGGAGCTTGCGAAGGCAGGAATCCAGATTGTGAGTGGACTGGCCAGGGGTATCGATGGTCAGGCACATCGCGGTTGTCTGGAAGCAGGTGGCTATACGATCGCAGTGCTTGGCTGCGGGATCAATGTCACATATCCGCGCGAGAATATCGAATTATTCGCGCAGATTGAAGAACGGGGATTGATTCTGTCCGAATATTGTCTGGATGTACCGCCGCTTGCGTTTCAGTTCCCGCTCAGGAACCGGATCATAAGCGGACTGTCGGATGGTGTTTTAGTATCCTGTGCCAAGAAGAAAAGCGGTTCTCTGATTACAGCAGATCTGGCACTTGATCAGGGAAAACAGGTGTACGCTCTGCCGGGCAGAGTATTAGACGCATTCAGTGAGGGCACAAATCATTTGATCCAGTTGGGCGCCATGTGCGTGACAAGACCGAAGGATATCCTGCTTGATCTGTGGGGAGAGGAACGCCTGAATATGGATGATGTTAGCGGTGCTGCATCCGGTAGTGCTGAAAAACAAAGTGAAACACGGGATAACCTGACAGCCGCAGAACGGACCGTATATGACCTTCTAGGCTTAGATCCCGTGCATGTGGATGATGTGATCGCACAGGCAAGACTTGGTGTATCGACGACGATCAGTGTGCTTTATGAGCTGGAGCGGCGAAACGTGATCAAACAGCCGGTGCGAGGGTATTATATATGGAGTTTGTGAAGAATGATAGCTGTATTTAATATGCTAGATTTATGAAAACGTGCAACAGTGTCGCACGTTTTCATAAATTAGTTCTTTTGTATCGCAGAAATATGACATAAGATATGGATATGCAAAGCTGCCGATATAAGGTATAATAAATGAATTAAGTTTATCAGAGATCATTTGAACAATTCTTACTTCCGTGAACTTATGAAAAAAGGTCATGAAGCAAACGTAGAAGTTCCGGAAGAGTTGGCAATCGTGTTGCAGAGATTTTATGATAATATCTGAATTCCGTTTTGCCGGACTGAAAAATCAAGTGTAGGAGGATACATGACATGAAATATACAAATAAGCATATAAAAGAAGAATACAAATTAAATCAAATAGGGCGGACAATTGGAATGATCCTCTTAGTGATAGGAATATTATTGGTGGGATTTGGATTGATTCAGACAAAGAGAAAGATGGAGTGTGTCCGACCATTTGAGCAGGTATTACAGGAAGAATCCAATCCTGCGAATCAGACAGCATATATTGATATTATTCGGGTACCGGAGAAGTTGGCGGAAAATAAATATGAAGGATATTACCTTGTAACAACCGCTGAGGAAAGCTATATTGTTGAGATGCAACCGGAACAGTTCGTAGATTTGAAGCAGAGAGTGGAAGAGAACGGTACGGCAAGAGTGGAAGGTATGACGAAAGTTGTGATTGACGAGAACGTTAAAAAAATAATAAGTGAGTATATCAATCACAAATTTATTGCTATACGTATGACGAAGCTTACCTATGGAAAAATACTCAAGGAAGGATATTTTGTGAATCTGGATATCGGAGGCATCTTAATATTGATTGGAATTTTGCTTGTATTAACACAGGTGCGTGCGATTGAAAAATACAGACATCCATTGGCAGAGCAGATTGACGAAGAATGTAATCAGCCGGACGCTCTTTGGTTAAATGATTTTAGAATTTATTTGACAAAGAGCTTCCTTGTATCTGTATATGGTGGAAAGTTGACTGTGCTGGATCTGGCAAAGGTACAATTGACAAGACTGTTTGAAACAGTGAAGGGAAGCATGAACGTTATCACTTTGGAGGTAACGACAACAGAACAGGAGAAAATAACTGTCAGCGAGAATGAATGGCCATTTTTTACAATGAATGAAGAAGAGATTACTTATCTGACAGATGTATTCGGCAAAAGAAATATTGAATTTGTTTGTGAGATTCAACCGGATGAAGAAATCGATGAAGACGAAGAGTTTTGAAATGGAAAACATGCATAGGAAAATGAAGTTTATGGAGAGTCACCGTTATGATTAGAGAATTTCAAATGGATGATATAAATAAAGTAGCAGATATATGGTTGGAAACAAATATAAAGGCACATAATTTTATCCCCGCCGAATACTGGAAAGGCAATTTCAAATCAGTAAAAGAAGCACTGTCACTAGCAGAGGTTTATGTGTATGAGCATGATACAGAAATACAAGGCTTTATAGGGTTAAACGATGAATATGTTGAGGGCATTTTTGTTTCTGGTGAAATGCAATCGCAGGGTATAGGTAAAAATCTGCTGAATTATGCAAAGGATAAAAGGAATAAGTTGCTCTTGAACGTATACCAAAAGAACGCACGGGCAATATCCTTTTATAAGAGAGAAGGATTTGAGATTCAGCATAGTGGTTTCGATGAGGCTACCGGAGAAAAAGATTATGTAATGACATGGCAACACAAATAGACGAAGCTTACTGATGGAAATATATAGTTAATAAAGAGAGGTGCATATGCTATGCCAGGTATACTCGTGGTTGAAGATGATGAAAATTTAAATCGTGGAAT